>Ga0180218_1000109_pt1 | contig 127072 bp, 123 predicted proteins | sample eDN3rd37CKraftBY_FD_151334 | JGI IMG/M metagenome (GOLD analysis project Ga0180218, IMG submission 151334) | Enriched backyard soil microbial communities from Emeryville, California, USA - eDNA 3rd pass 37_C Kraft BY (version 2) (version 2) | ecosystem: Environmental > Terrestrial > Soil >... | reverse complement strand
TCGACGCAGACTTCATTCCGCGCTCGGCTACCGGACGCCACACGAAGTCCGCACCGAATACATGAATTCGCAGATCGCAGCGTAGAAACCGCAAATACCGCAGTCCGAGAAACGCGGGGCAGCCCAAACAGACTTAAACCCCAGCGCGTCACGGATCTGCGACCATGTGTGCCCCCGTTCGCGCATCACGAACACTTCCTCAGCGCGCGCCCTCGACTGAGCCAGCGGCATCACCTGCGGCACCTTGACTCCCTCCCCTACCTCAGAAACTTCTCTACCCGACCCCGCCGACACCTCGGCCGCCGCCGCGCATGGGTTTGGTGGTTGTGTGGGTCGTGTGGGGGTCATTTGATTCTCCTGATTGTGGGGCCGTTTCGTGCGATGTCGTAGGCGCGGATGGCTGCGCGTAGTTGTTCGATGTCGAGTTCGGAGAGTGAGTACGGTCCGAGTTCGAGGTGTAGTCCGGCCGCCTGGTCGTGGGTTAGTCGGATTGGGATGGCGACTGTGCTGTCGGTTTCGTCGATGTGTGGCTCGATGCTGCCGAGCGTCTGCACTACCTCTCGGCCCAGCTCAGTGTTGGCTGTGGAATAGCTCGCGTCGAGCACTGGGACGTGACTCATGGTTGTGACCTTTCGTAGAGTGCGCTGTCGGCGCACCGAGTCTGTTGGTGACTGCCTGGTGCGGAGTGTGAGTGCGCCGTGTGCGCCCTATATAGGCGCACTGGCGCACTGGCGCACTCACATTCACCGGTGCGCTGGCGCACTGGCCGCGCACTTCGGCGCACTGGCGCACTGGCGTGCGTCATGGGGGTTCTCGCACTCGATGTGTCGGCCGTCTTGCCCGGCGGTGAGGGGTTGTCCGCAGACGCTGCAGGGGTTGGCGATTCGGTGCAGTTTCGACCGTCGTGGGCCTGGTGCGACCATCACCAGGCCTTGTCGAATGGCGGCTCTGAGTGCCTCTCGGATTGCTTCGCGGCTGTGCTCGCCCGCGGCTACCGCGGCCTCGATCTGGCGCCCGCTGAGGCCTTCGCCGCCTTGCTGTGCGTGCTCGGCGAGAATGGCCATCACATCCGGTGCAGCAGCCTCGGTCTTGGCGTCTCGACGTGACCCGTCGACGTAGGCCAGGTGTCGGGTCAGCGGGTCGAAGCTCAGGCGGCCCTCGGGCACGTCGACGTCGCGACCATAGGCCGAGAAGAACCGCGCGGAGCCGGGATTGTCGTCCTCGCGTACCAGACGCCAGATCGCATCAGGCCAGTCCTGAAATCGACTGTCCCCGCGTGAGCGCTCCCCGGTGTGGCCCATGTGGTGCACCACGCATCCTGCCGGCACGCCCGCGGCGTCAAGCAGCGCATCGAAGGCCACCAGCACCCTGCCGCCGTCGTGGCTCTCGTCGAGTCCCAGGCTGTCGAGCACCGGGCGCAGACAGTCGAGGATCAGGTAGTCGCACCCCAGGTCGCGTAACCGTGTCGCCCACTGGCCGCGCGTGCGATCGTCGATCAGGTTGAGTGCGGCGACCTTGCCGCGCAGGCCGACGACGTCGACGACTGCTGCCTGGTTGGCGATGTTCTGCTCACGTAGCCAGCGGCGCAGGGTGTCCTCGTCGAGCTCGGTGTCGATTAGCACAATCCGCTGCGGTGGGCGGCGGACCTCGAATCTGTCGAGGAAGGGTTGGCTGTCGGCGAGTGCGCGGACAAGGTTGTCGCGCAATGTCGTCTTGCCAGCCTTGAACTGAGCCGACAACATCACGCGACTGTTGGCCGGCGCTAGTTTGTCCACGATGAACTGCTGTGGTGCGCTGTCGGGTTCGGCCAGCAGTTGAGCCAGACTGCGCACCGGTGGTGGCTCAATCGGTGGCCGCTCCTCGGCGTCGACGACCCGGCGGGCCTCACGCTCCAGTCGAATCGCGTGTGCGCGTTGGGTTACCTGAAGCTGCCAGCCTCTCTGCCGCTCGTATTCGTCGTCGGCCGGCCCGTACTCGTGCGGACGGCAGTCTCGCCATGCGGTGTTGTCGGTGGCGGTCACTGTGTCTCCCCGCTCCAGAATTGGCGCACTCGTTGTGCGATTTCGCGGTCGTGGCCGCCGCGGCGATACAGGGCCCGCAGCACTGTGATGTCGAGGCGAGCGCCTAGCCCGCTGTTAAGGAGGTGGAGGGCGGCGTCGCGGCCGGCGTCGACCCATCGCTCGGTGGGTTCTGGTTGCCCCGCGCACCGGCATAACCACGGGTCGCGGCAGCCGCACAACAGTGGCGCTAAACGATGTTCAGCGTCTCGCCGTCGTTGATCCCGAGACACGTTGTCCTGTGGGGCGATCGGCCGCGTGCATGGGACCCAAACCAGCGAGGTGCCCGGTGTGTTGTCGGTGGCTGGGCTAGAATCGCGGTATCCGTTGGCGCGGTGTTTGTTGTGCAGGGTGCCGGTTCCTGAGGGGGCCGGCACTTCGCTTACGGGCGGCGACCCCGTCAGTGTCCTAGTCATGACGCACCTGCCCGGCGTCGGCGGGCCTGCGCGGATTTCAGTGCCAGTCGCGCAAAGTAGGCCTTGCGTAACGATTCCGCGCGGCGTGGATCGCCTCCGGCCTCAGCGAGGAATCGATCCTCGAAGGCTTTGCGGGCTGGTGCTGTTCGGGCTGAGCGGTCTTCGGTTTTCGCCCATGAAGTGTTTGCGCCGATTCTGGCGCGTAGTGAACGCTCTGACGCGGTGAGCGGCATCTGTACCTCTGCATAACAAACAGAGGCGAGTCCATAGTGGACCGCCAATCAGATACCGCCACCGGTTGGTGTTCGGACCGGGGTGTCCTCGCGCCCGGCTCCAGTCGAAACCGACTAACAGATAGTAGAACAGCGCTCAAGTATCTTCGGGTACAGCGACTCGGCGTGTCCCCATCCTCTACCGACCCGGTCGAGTTCACGGCCGAGCTCGCGAACAACGTTCTTTAGGTCGTCTATATCAACCTCGTTGCAGCCGCCGTAGAAAAGCGCATCGAGGATAGGCAAGAAGACGTGTGCCGGCGGCTGGAAATCTATCGCCAAACTGACTATGCCAATCACGGGCGTGAAACCTCTGTTCGTGTCGCTACGAACTGGCATTTTGCGCCGCGGCGGAGGCAGATCCTCCCAGTCGACCTCTTCGCCCGAGGTGCGCTGTGCCCATTGCTGCCGCTGCTTCATACTCGATGCCGGTAAACAGACCCAGGACGCTGGCGGCTTTGGCTTGAGGGCTGCGAAGTCATGCAGTTTCGTTCGCCGGCCGCGGATCGCTCGGCTCACTGTCACAACATGCTGAAACGGGTTGAAGGTAAGGTCTGGGAGGCTTAAGGAGCTTCGAACATCCTGGAAGAATCTGTCGGACGCTTCCCGGAAAACTGGGGAGTCGAGCAGTTGACGCAGAGCCTCTGGCGGGATCGAATTCGGTTCGTCGGTCATAACTCCCCCAGGCCGAGTCGGTCGAACTCAGCCGCGGCAAGATCCTCTGCCGCAGTCCGCACATAGCGGTCGATCATTTTTCTTGAGGACCACCCAGATTGAGCCATGAGCCCAGTTTCCGAGCCACCGCGCGAGAGCCATCGCACGGCTGCGGTGTGGCGAGTTCGGTGGAGATGAAAGTTGCTCACACCGGCGTCCTCAGCGCGCTTCTTCAGGGAGTCCACCGCCCCCTTGTAGCTGAGCCGGCGCTGTCCAGTGGTGCTCATCCACAGCGGTCCGGTGGCTGGGTTGCCAGCGGCGCGGCGGGCTCTCAGGTAGCGGTCGATCGCCGCCGCCGCAGCCGGCGAGAACCGAACGTTACGACCCTTGGCGCCCTTGCCGCGCCGAACCAACAGAGAGCACGCCTGAAGGTCGCAGTCTTCGACGTCGAGCGCGAGACATTCCGATGCGCGCAACCCTGTTTCGGTGAGCAGCAGCAGCATCGCGCAGTCGCGCTTATCGCGGAACGTCTGACCCTTGCAGGCCTTCAGCATTCGCCGGACCTCGTCCTCGGAGAGGTCGGGCACGGCCTTGTCGTCGAGTTTCGGAGCCCGGACCGCCAGCACGCCGTCGGAGTCGAAGCCCTCCTCGGCGGCCAGCCACCGCGCGAACAGCTTGAGCGCCTGGAGCCGTAGACGGGCAGTGGCAGGCTCGGTGTCTGCGAGGGACGCCATGAACGCGCGGACCCCGTTCTTCGTGAGCTCTCGCGGCAACCCCTGGCTCTCACAGAACCGCAAGTACTGCTCGACCCCGGCGCGGTATGCCTTGATCGTGGAGAGCGATTTACGTTCGCCGCGGAGCGCGATCAGCCAGGACTCCAGGAGTGATTCGAGGTCCAGCAAATCAGTCGCCACAAAGTTATCTTACTTCGCAGCGCTGTACTTATGTGTTATCTTGCAGTTGACCGGCAATTCCGCAGGTCAACACGGTGGGTCGCAGAGAGACCGACTGCAGATAACGGAACAGTAGTAGAGACCTAACACGCTGGCAGTGCGATTGCTTAGTCAGCGCCCTTAGTCAGCGCCCCTAGTCCACACCCCAGAGCTTCGGGCAGTAGATGTAGACCGCGCCCTCGACGAAGTACTCGGCCTCGGTCTGCGTCCAGCCGCCGGCCTGCTGGATGTTCCAGCCCGCCAGCCAGGACGGGTTGCCCTGCCTGCCGGCATCCACACAGAACTGCTTGGCCATCCGGATCGCGGTGTGCGGGTTCTTGTAGGGCACCCGCTTCTTGTCGAGGAAGTCGATGAAGACCTTGTTCTTGTCGATGCCGTCCTGAGCGTGCGCGGGCGCGGCCGCCACCGCCGCACCGCCGACTCCGAGCAGAACAGCTGCCATCACGGCGCTTGCGCTACGACGGACGGCGGTGGTGATCATCGTCACTCCTAGTTTGCCCAGTGATGCGGATTGACTGTGCTGACTTGCACGTCGATATGAGCATCGTACTGAACACGCTCGGCGTTACCGCGATCTCGGGCGTCGGCCCGATAACAATTAATTTGCGGAGGCGACAACTCCACGTTTGCGCGGTGTCGACACGGTTTCGATTCATCCGAAATTGACGCTCGTTCACGTTCGGACGTGCCACACTTCGGGCCATGCAGACTACGGCCGTTCCCATCATGTTGCAGCATCTCTGGAAGACCACCCTGGCGACCGGGCTTCTCACCGTGGTGCTCGGTGCGCTGATCTGGTTCTGGCCGGGCGTCACGATCGTCGTCGCGGCCGTCTTCTTCGGCGCCTACCTGCTGGTCACCGGCATCGCGCAGGTGATCTTCGCGTTCGCCCTGCACGTCTCGGCGGGTGGACGGGTCCTGCTGTTCATCTCCGGCGCGGCCTCGCTGATCCTGGCCGTGCTGTGCTTCCGCAGCCTGCAGGACTCGATCCTGCTGCTGGCGATCTGGATCGGCGTCGGCTTCATCTTCCGCGGCGTGGCCACCGCCGTGTCGGCGATCAGCGACCCCACCCTGCCGGGGCGGGCCTGGGAGATCATCGTCGGCGTGCTGAGCCTGATCGCCGGCGTGATCATGCTCGCGCTGCCGTTCCCGTCGCTGAGCGTTCTGACGATCTGGACCGGTATCGCCCTGGTGGTGCTCGGGGTGTTCGAGATCGTCTCCGCCTTCGGCATCCGGAAGGCCTCGAAGAACCTCGGGGCAATCACCGGATCCACGCCTCCACCTGCGACGGAAGCATCGGTGAGCTAAAACACCCTGTTTTCTACTACGCCCCGTCGTAGGCTGGATGCGCAGCCACGAAAGTAGGGGGCCATGGACGCACTTGATGTGTCACGGTGGCAGTTCGGAATCACCACCGTCTATCACTTCATATTTGTTCCGCTGACCATCGGTCTGGCGCCGCTGATCGCGGCTATGCAGACCGCCTGGGTGATCACCGGCAACAACGCCTGGTACCGGTTGACCCGCTTCTTCGGCAAGTTGTTCCTGATCAACTTCGCGCTGGGCGTGGCCACCGGCATCGTCCAGGAGTTCCAGTTCGGCATGAACTGGAGCGAGTACTCACGGTTCGTCGGTGACATCTTCGGCGCACCGCTGGCGATGGAGGGCCTGGTCGCCTTCTTCTTCGAGTCGACCTTCATCGGCCTGTGGATCTTCGGCTGGACCCGGTTGCCGCGCCTGCTGCACCTGGCCTGCATCTGGATCGTCGCGATCGCGGTGAACCTGTCCGCGTTCTTCATCATCGCGGCCAACTCCTGGATGCAGCACCCGGTCGGCGCGCATTTCAACCCGGAGACCGGCCGTGCCGAACTGACCAGCATCGGCGCGCTGTTCACCAACAACACCGCCATCGCGGCGTTCAGCCACGCGGTGTTCGGCGCCTTCCTGACCGCGGGCACGTTCGTCGCCGGCGTCTGCGCGTGGTGGCTGATGCGGTCCCGCGACCAGGCCGCCAACCAGACCATGTTCCGCAACGCCACCGTGATGGGCTGCCTGGTGGTGCTGGTCTCGACGCTGGGCCTGGTGATCACCGGCGACATCCAGGGCAAGCTGATGTTCCAGCAGCAGCCCATGAAGATGGCCTCGGCGGAGTCGTTGTGCCACACCGAGACCGATCCCAACTTCTCCGTCCTCACGGTCGGCACCCACAACAACTGCGACGGCGTCATCCACCTCATCGAGGTGCCCTACGTGCTGCCGTTCCTGGCCGAGGGCCAGTTCGAGGGGGTGCGCCTGGAAGGCGTCGAGAACCTCCAGCAGCAGTACGTGGAGAAGTTCGGGCCCGGCAACTACCGGCCGAACCTGTTCGTCACCTACTGGTCGTTCCGCGTGATGATCGGCCTGCTGGCCATCCCGACACTGTTCGCGCTGTACGCGCTGTGGGCCACCCGCGGCGGCCGGGTGCCGCGCTCCCCCTGGTTCAGCCGGTTCGCGCTGCTGTCGCTGCCCATGCCGTTCCTGGCCAACAGCGCGGGCTGGGTGTTCACCGAGATGGGCCGCCAGCCCTGGGTGGTGGCGCCCAATCCGACCGGTGACCAGTTGGTGCGGCTGACCATCGCCGAAGGCGTCTCCGACCACTCCACGGGCCTGGTGGTGCTGTCGCTGGTGGCGTTCACCCTCATCTACGGCGTGCTCGCCGTGATCTGGTTCTGGCTGATCCGGCGCTACGTCGGCGAGGGACCGCAGGAACATGACTCCGAACCGGTCGCGCCGCCGCCGCCCGACCAGCAGGACGTCGCACCGCTGTCGTTCGCGTACTGAGAGGGGTTGGCACAGTGATTCTCGGAATGTCGCTTCCCGAAGTCTGGTTCGGCCTGCTCGCGGTGCTGTTCGTCGGCTTCTTCGTCCTCGAGGGCTTCGACTTCGGCGTCGGCATGCTCATGGAGGTGTTCGGCCGCGTCGCCAAGGGCGATCCGGAACGCCACCGCCGCGCGGTCCTCAACACCATCGGCCCGGTCTGGGACGGCAACGAGGTGTGGCTGATCACCGCGGGCGGGGCGATGTTCGCCGCGTTCCCCCACCTGTACGCGACCATGTTTTCCGGCTTCTACCTGGCGCTGCTGGTCATCCTGCTCGGCATGATCCTGCGCATCGTCGCCATCGAGTGGCGCGGCAAGATCGACGACCCGCAGTGGCGCCGCTGGGCCGACATCGGCATCGCCGTCGGCTCATGGCTGCCCGCCGTGCTGTGGGGTGTCGCGTTCGCGGCGCTGGTGCGCGGTCTGCCGGTGGACGCCGACAAGCAGATGCACCTGTCCTTCGGGGATTTGATCAACGGCTACACGCTGCTCGGCGGGCTCACCACGGCCGGTCTGTTCCTGTTCCACGGCGCGGTGTTCGTCGCCCTGAAGACCGGCGGCAGCGTGCGCGACGACGCGCTGCGCTTCGCGAACGTGCTGGCACTGCCGGTCACCGGTCTGCTGGTGGCGTTCGGGCTGTGGACGCAGCTCGCCCACGGCAAGCCGTGGACCTGGATCGTGCTCGGCGTCGCGGCGCTGGCCCAGATCGCGGCGGTGCTGCGGGTCTGGACCCGCAGGGGCGAGGGTTGGGCGTTCACGTTCACCTCGGTCGTGGTCGCCGCGGTGGTCGTGATGATCTTCGGTGTGCTGTACCCCAACCTGATGCCGTCGAGCATCGATCCCGCGTACAGCCTGACGATCGACAACGCCTCGTCGAGCCACTACACGCTGACGATCATGACCTGGGCGGCGGCGCTGTGCACCCCGCTGGTGCTGGCGTACCAGGGCTGGACGTACTGGGTGTTCCGCCAGCGCATCACCGCTGAGCGGATTCCCGACCCGGCGGGCCTGGCGCGCCAGAGATGAACCTATGGCGGGCCTCGGCGGCGATGCGGCGATACCTCGTCGCATCCGTCGCCTGCGGGGTCGTGATCAGCGCGGCGACGATCGCGGCGGCGGTGGTGCTCGCCCACATCGTCGCCGGCGTGATCACCGATCCGGAGGCCCGCCAACTCGGGCAGTGGACGGGCCCGCTGGCGCTGCTGGCGGGCCTGTGGCTGCTGCGGGCCGGCGCGCAGTGGTGGCAGGGCCGGCTGTCCTCGGCCAGCGCGACCCGCGTCATCGCCGAACTGGCCGGCCAGGTGCTGCGCACGGTCACCGCGCTGTCCCCGCGGGCGCTGGCCGTCCGGCGCGACACCGCCGCCGCGCTGATCACCACCGGGCTCGACGGGCTGCGGCCCTTTCTCACCGGCTACCTGCCGACGGTGTTCCTGTCCGGGATCCTCACCCCCGCCGCGGTGCTCGTGATCGCGGTCTACGACTGGCGCTCGGCGGTGATCGTGCTGGTCGCGCTGCCGCTGATCCCGATCTTCATGATCCTGATCGGCCTGCTGACCAAGGAGCGCTCGGAGGCGGCGCTGGCGGCGATGACCACGCTGCAGTCGCGGATGCTGGACCTGGTGGCCGGTATCCCCACGCTGCGCGCACTGGGCCGCATCGACGGGTCGGCCGAGCGGATCGCCGAACTGGCCGCCGCGCACCGCCGTTCGACGATGGCCACCCTGCGGATCGCGTTCCTCTCGGCGCTGGTGTTGGAACTGCTGGCCACGCTCGGGGTGGCGCTGGTCGCGGTCAGCATCGGGTTGCGGCTGGTGTTCGGGGAGATGACGCTGGTCGCCGGGTTGACCGCGCTGCTGCTGGCGCCGGAGGTGTTCTGGCCGCTGCGCCGCGTCGGCGCCGAGTTCCACGCCGCGCAGGACGGCAAGACCGCCGCCGACGCCGCGCTGGAGCTGCTCGACTCGCTGCCGCCGCAGCAGGCAGGCACCCGCACGGTGGATGCCGCGGGTGCGGTGATCCGGCTCGAGGACCTCGACGCCGATGTCGCGCCCGGGCGGGTGACGGTGCTGACCGGGCCCAACGGCTGCGGTAAGTCGACGCTGCTGCACACCGTCCTCGGGCTGCACCCGGGCCGGGTGTCGGTCGACGGGGTGCCCGTCGAGGACCTGGAGCTGCGGCAGTGGTGGAGCCAGGTCGCCTGGCTGCCGCACCGGCCCGCTCTGGTACCCGGCACCGTGCGCGCGAACCTGGAACTGTTCGGACCGCTGTCCGACCTCGAATCCGCTTGCCAGGACTCAGGTTTCGACGAGGTGGTGGCATCGCTGCCGGACGGGCTGGACACCGTGATCGGGCGCGACGGTGAGGGCCTCTCGCTCGGACAGCGGCAGCGCCTCGGGCTGGCCCGGGCCCTGGGCTCCGACGCGCCGGTGCTGCTGCTCGACGAGCCCACCTCGCATCTGGACGCGGAGATGGAGCGCCGGGTGCTCGCCGCGATCACCGCACGGGCCCGTACGGGTGCGACAGTCCTCGTTGTCGGACACCGCGATCCGGTCCTGGCGATCGGCGACCGCGTGCTGCGGATGGGGAGTCTGGTCGATGCGTGAGGTGTTGCGGGCGCGACTGCCCAGACTGGCGCTGGCGATCCTGCTCGGCGTGCTGTCCCTGGGCAGCGCGCTGGCGCTGGCCGCGATCTCCGCCTGGTTGATCACCCGGGCCTGGCAGATGCCGCCGGTGCTGCACCTGACCGTCGCGGTGGTGGCGGTGCGCGCACTGGGCATCTCGCGCGGTGTGCTCGGCTACTGCCAGCGACTGGCCGCTCACGACACCGCGCTGCGCTCCGCCGCCGACATCCGGGAGGCGGTGTACCGCAGACTCGCCGCGGCACCGGTGGAGACCACGATGCGGCTGCCCGCGGGCGAACTGGTGGCGCGGGTCGGCGCGGCGGTCGACGACCTGGCCGATGTGCTGGTGCGCGCGGTGCTGCCGATCGCGGTGGCCGCGGTGCTCGGCGTCGCGGCGGTGGTGGCGATCGCGCTCATCTCCCCCGCCGCCGCCGTCGTCCTGGCGGTCTGCCTGCTCGTCGCGGGCGTGGTCGCACCCTGGCTGGCCGCCCGCGCCGCACGCGACACCGAAGCCGTTGCCGCCGAACATCATTCCGATCGCGACGTCGCTGTGATGCTGGCGCTCGAACACGCACCGGAGCTGCGGGTCGGCGGTCGGCTGGACGCCGTGCTCGCCGAGGCCAACCGCCGTCACCGCGACTGGGGTGCGGCGACGGACCGGGCCGCCCGACCCGCGGCGGCCGCAGGCGCGGTGTCCACCCTGGCGATCGGTGCCAGCGTGGTCGGCGCCGTCGTCGCCGGTTTCGGCATCGCCAACATCGTCGCACCCACGACGCTGGCGATCCTGATGCTGCTGCCGCTGTCGGCGTTCGAGGCCACCACCGCGCTGCCGGCCGCCGCCGTGCAGCTCACCCGGTCCCGCATCGCCGCCCGCCGGATCGCCGAGCTCACCGCACCCGACGCCGCCGCGCGCACCCGGCCCGAGGTCCCGCCGATCGTGCTGAAACCCGGTGAGCGACGGGTGATCACCGGCCCGTCCGGCTCGGGCAAGACCACCCAGCTGCTCAAGCTCGCCGAAACCTATCCGGACGCAGTCTTTTTCGCCGAGGACGCGCACCTGTTCGAGACCACCGTGCGGGACAACCTGCTCGTCGCCCGCGGTGACGCCACCGACGACGAGATCCGCTCCGCGCTGCGGCGGGTCGGACTCGGGCAGTGGCTCGACGGGCTGCCCGACGGGTTGTCGACGGTGCTGGTCGGTGGCGCGGCCGCGGTGTCGGCCGGACAGCGCAGGCGGCTGCTGCTGGCCCGCGCACTGCTCACCACCGCGCCCATCGTGCTGCTCGATGAACCCACCGAACATCTCGACGCCGCCGACGGCAGCCGGATCCTGACCGAACTGCTCACGCCCGGCGGACTTTTCCCCGCCGAGCGCACCGTGGTGATCGCCACCCACCATCTGCCGCAGCGGGTAACGTCAGCGGCATGAGCGAACCGGACACCCCCGACACGCCCCCGACTCCCCCGGCACCGCCGCAGGGCTACCCGGCGGGGTATCCGGGCTATCCGCCACCGCCGCCGGGCTATCCCGGCTACCCGCCGCAGGGGTATGCGGGTTACCCACCGCAGGGGTATCCCGGCTATCCGCCGCCGCCGGCCGCCCCGAAGAACGGTCTCGGGATCGCCTCGCTGGTGGTGGCGATCATCGCGTTGCTGTCCGCGTTCGGCGGCATCGTGCTCGGCGTCGTCGCCGTCGTCCTGGGCTTCCTCGGCTGGAACCGCGCCAAACGCGGTGAGGCCACCAACGGCGGCGTCGCCATCGCCGGCATCGCGCTCGGCGTGCTGAGCATCATCGAGGCGATCGTGGTGATCTGGCTGGCCGTCTGGGGGTTCAACGAGATCGGCGGCACCGACTACCTGGACTGCGTGTCGCGCGCCGGCAACGACCGGGAGGCCGTCGACGCGTGCATGCGCGAGTTCGAGCAGCGCGTCGAGGACCAGTTCTCGGTGACGCTGACCCCGACGCGCTAACCGCGCGCCGGGAAGTACTTGACGATGCCCTCCTGCACCACGGTCGCGACCGGCTGACCCGACTGGTCGAAGTAGTGGCCGGTGCCCAGCCCGCGCGAGTCGGCGGCCACCGGCGACGTCGTCGAGTACAGCAGCCACTCGTCGAACCGGACCGGACGGTGGAACCACACCGAGTGGTTCGTGGTGACCGCGAAGATGCGGTCGTAGCCCCACGACAATCCGTGGGTGGTGATGATCGAGTCCAGCACCGTGGTGTCCGACGAGTACACCAGCGCCGCGGTGTGCATGATCGGGTCGTCGGGCATCTCGCCGAGCGCCTTCATCCACACCCGGTTGTACGTCAGTTTCTCGCCCTTGCTGCGCATCACCCAGGTCGGGTCGTTGGTGTAGCGCCAGTCGATCGGGCGCAGCGCGTTGACGAAGTGCGGGACGACGTCCTCGTAGCCGCGCAGCAGGTCGTCGACCGGCGGCACCGCCAGCGGGCCCGGCAGTTCCGGCGGTGCGATCCCGTGTTCAAGGCTGCGCCCGCCGGACAGGAACGACACCATCGCGGTGGTGAGCAGCTCGCCGTCCTGCATGACGTCGACGCGGCGGTTGGCGAACCGGCGTTCGTCGCGCAGCCGCACGACGTGGAACTCCAGGTCCTTGGCCGGGTCACCACCGGCGATGAAGTGGGCCGACAGCGCCGCAGGCGGGGTCGGATGGTTGAGGCTGCGGGCCGCCGCCACGAACGCCTGCGCCATCATCTGACCGCCGAACGTGCGCACCGGGTTCTTGCTGGGATGCGAGCCGATGTAGACGTCGTCGTCCTTCAGGCGAAGATCGAGAATCGCGAGCAGCTCGTCGAAGTCTCGCGACACTAAACGTCGTCCTCCCCGATCCGGTGCACGTGGATCAGGTTCGTCGAACCCACGGTGCCCGGCGGGATGCCCGCGATCACCACCACGAGATCGCCGCGCTTGTAGCGTCCGAGCTCCAACAGCGACTTGTCGACCTGGCGGATCATGCCGTCCGTGGTCTCGGTGTAGGGAACGATGAACGTCTCGGTGCCCCAGCTCAGCGCCAACTGGCTGCGCACCTCCGGCAGCGAGGTGAACGCCAGCAGCGGCAGCGGGGTGTGCAGCCGGGCCAGCCGGCGCACGGTGTCACCCGACTGGGTGTAGGCCACCAGCGCCTTGGCGTCGAGCCGCTCACCGATGTCGCGGGCGGCGTAGGAGATGACGCCGCGCTTGGTCCGCGGCACGTGGGTCAGCGGCGGTGCGGCCACCGAATTCTCCTCCACCGCATGGATGATGCGGGCCATCGTCTTGACCGCCTCGAGCGGATACTTGCCGACCGAGGTCTCCCCCGACAGCATCACCGCGTCGGCGCCGTCGAGCACGGCGTTGGCCACGTCGGAGGCCTCCGCGCGCGTCGGCCGCGAGCTCTCGATCATCGACTCCAGCATCTGGGTCGCGACGATGACGGGTTTGGCGTTCTCCCTTGCCATCTGGATGGCCCGCTTCTGAACCAGCGGCACCTCCTCGAGCGGCAGCTCCACCCCGAGGTCGCCGCGGGCCACCATGATGCCGTCGAACGCCAGCACCACCGCCTCGAGATTGTCGATGGCCTCCGGCTTCTCGAGCTTGGCGATGACGGGCACCCGCCTGCCGACGCGGTCCATCACCTCGTGGACGAGTTCGATGTCGGCCGGGGACCGCACGAACGACAGCGCCACCAGGTCCACCCCGAGCTTGAGCGCGAACTCGAGGTCCTCGATGTCCTTCTCGGAGAGCGCCGGCGCCGAGACGTTCATGCCCGGCAGCGACATGCCCTTGTTGTTGCTGACCGGTCCGCCCTCGGTGACCTTGCAGACGACGTCGTTGCCGTCGATCTCCTCGACAACGAGGCCGACGTTGCCGTCGTCGACGAGCACCCGGTCACCGGCCGTGGCGTCCTCGGCGAGGCGCTTGTACGTGGTCGACACCCGGTCGTGGGTGCCCTCGACGTCGTCGACCGTGATGCGCACGGTCTCCCCGGCGGCCCAGAAGGTCGGGCCGTCCTTGAACCGGCCCAGCCGGATCTTGGGACCCTGCAGGTCGGCGAGGATGCCGACGGCGCGGCCGGTGGCGTCGGAAGCCGCCCGCACGCGTTTGTAGTGCGCCTCGTGGTCGGGGTAGTCGCCGTGGCTGAAGTTCAGGCGCGCCACATCCATCCCGGCCTCGACCAGAGCGCGCACGGTTTCGTCGGTCGATGTCGCCGGACCGAGGGTGCAGACGATCTTTCCGCGTCTATTCACGACATCTGAGCATAGTCGTTAATCGATTCAGACGACGGACAGCGGAACCGCGCCCGGCACCACCGGCGCGGGCAGGTCCGACTCGCCCATCAGGTAGGAATCGACCGCGTGGGCGGCGCTGCGGCCCTCCGCGATCGCCCACACGATCAGCGACGCGCCCCGGTGGGCGTCACCGCAGACAAACACCCCGGGGGCGTCTGTCTGCCAGTCCGAGCCGCACGGCAAAGCGCCACGCCGGTTCAGTCTGAGCCCGAGCTCGTCGAGCAGCGGCATGTGCTCGACGCCCTCGAAACCGATCGCCAGCAACGCCAGATCACACGGGATCTCGAACGGCTCCCCGACCGGGGTGATGATGCGGCGCCCGTCGGCGTCGCGCTCAACCTTGACCTCGGCGATCTCCAGCGCCCGCACATGGCCGCTGTCGTCGCCGAGGAACCGCTGCACCGCGACCTCGTAGCGGCGCTCCCCACCCTCGGCGTGCGCCGGCGACAGCCGGGTGCGCAGCACCAGCGGCCACGTCGGCCACGGGGTGCGGGTGTCGTCGCGGACGGCGGGAGGCTCCGGGTTGTAGTCGAGCTGGGTGACCGACAGCGCGCCCTGCCGGTGCGCGGTGCCCAGGCAGTCAGCACCGGTGTCACCGCCGCCGATGATCACCACGTGCTTGCCCTTGGCGCTGATCGGGCTGGGCCCGTCGCCCTCGCACTCCTTGTTGGCGGGCACCAGGTGCTCCATCGCCAGGTGCACACCCTTGAGCTGACGGCCCTCGACCTGGTGGTCGCGGGCCCGCAGCGCACCCACCGCCAGCACGATCGCGTCGTACTGGTTGCGCAGCTGCTCGACGCTGACGTCGACGCCGACCTCGGTCTCGGTGACGAACCGCGTTCCCTCGGCCCGCATCTGGGCCAGTCGCTGGTCCAGCGTCGCCTTCTCGAGCTTGTACTCCGGGATGCCGTAGCGCATCAGCCCGCCGATCCGGTCGTCGCGCTCGTAGACCGTCACGTCGTGGCCTGCGCGGGTGAGCTGTTGTGCGGCAGCCAGTCCCGCCGGTCCCGAACCGACGATCGCGACCTTCCTGCCGGTCGAGATGGCGGCGGGCTGCGGTTGCACGCGACCGTTGAGCCAGGCGTGGTCGGCGATGGTCTGCTCGATGCGCTTGATCGTGACGCTGCCGCCGGTGTGCTCCTCGGAGATGGACAGCACGCAGGCCGCCTCACACGGCGCCGGGCACAGCCGTCCGGTGAACTCCGGGAAGTTGTTGGTGGCGTGCAGACGGTCGCTGGCGGCGTCCCAGCGGCCCCGGCGCACCAGATCGTTCCACTCCGGGATCAGGTTGCCCAGTGGGCAGCCCGCGGATCCGGAGTGGCAGAACGGGATTCCGCAGTCCATGCACCGGCGGGCCTGCTCGGCGACCTCGGCGGCACGCTCGTTCATGTCCTGCTGCGCGTAGACCTCGCGCCAGTCGCCGACCCGTTCGTCGACGGGCCGCTTGGGCGCCTCGACCTTGGGCACCTTGAGAAATCCGGTGGGGTCAGCCACGGCTCGCCTCCATGATCGCGGTGTCGACGTCACGTCCCTCGCGCTTGGCGGTGCGGGTGGCCTCCAGCACGCGCTGATAGTCGCGGGGCATGATCTTGGTGAATTGGGCGCTGCGCCTTGGCCAGTCGGCCAGCACCGACGCGGCCAGGCTGCTGCCGGTGTACTGGGCGTGGCGGGCGATCACGTCGTGCAGCCAGGTCAGGTCCTCGGGTTCGAGGGCCTGCAGGTCGACCATCTCGGTGTTGACCCGCTTGGGATCCAGGCCGAGCACGTAGGCGATGCCGCCGGACATGCCCGCCGCGAAGTTGCGGCCGGTCCTGCCCAGCACCACCACACGCCCGCCGGTCATGTACTCGCAGGCATGGTCGCCGACGCCCTCGACGACGGTCAGCGCCCCGGAGTTGCGTGCGGCGAACCGCTCGCCCACCCGGCCGCGCAGGTACAGCTCGCCCGACGTCGCGCCGAACAGCAGGGTGTTGCCGGCGATCACGTTGTCCTCGGCGAGGAACAGCACGTCGTCCGGCGGCCGGACGATGATCCGCCCGCCCGAGAGGCCTTTGCCGACATAGTCGTTGGCGTCGCCGATGAGCTCGAGCGTGATACCCGGCGGCAGGAACGCGCCCAGCGACTGGCCGGCGGACCCGCTCAAGGTGACGTGGATGGTGTCGTCGGGCAGGCCCTGCGCGCCGTAGCGGCGGGTGACCTCCGAGCCGAGCAGCGTGCCGACGGTGCGGTTGACGTTGCGGATCGGCAGCTCCAGCCGCACCGGGTGCGCGTCCTCCAGCGCGCCCTCGGCGAGCTGGATCAGCGTCTGGTCCAGCGCCTGGTCCAGCGCGTGGTACTGCTCGCGCACGCAGCGCCGCGGGCTGTCGACCTCGGGCACCCGGAACAGCGGAGACAGGTCCAGGCCCCTGCTCTTCCAGTGCGCGACGCCCTCGGCGGTGTCGAGCACCTCGGCGTGGCCGATGGCCTCGTCGAGGCTGCGGAACCCGAGCTCGGCGAGGTACTTGCGGACGTCCTCGGCGATGAACCGGAAGAAGTTCTCCACGAACTCCGGCTTGCCGGTGAACCGCTTGCGCAGCTCCGGGTTCTGCGTCGCCACACCCACCGGGCAGGTGTCGAGGTGGCAGACCCGCATCATGATGCAGCCCGACACCACCAGCGGCGCGGTCGCGAAGCCGTACTCCTCGGCGCCCAGCAGCGCGGCCACGATGACGTCGCGCGCGGTGCGCATACCGCCGTCGCACTGGACCGTGATGCGGTCGCGCAACCCGTTGAGCATCAACGTCTGCTGCGTGTCGGCCAGGCCGATCTCCCACGGGATTCCCGCGTGCTTGAGGCTGGTGAGCGGCGCCGCACCGGTGCCGCCGTCGTAGCCGGAGATCAGCACCACGTCGGCGTGCGCCTTGGACACGCCGGCCGCCACCGTGCCGACGCCGACGCTGCTGACCAGCTTGACGTGGATGCGCGCCTTGTCGTTGGCGTTCTTGAGGTCGTGGATCAGCTGCGCCAGGTCCTCGATCGAGTAGATATCGTGGTGCGGCGGCGGTGAGATCAGGCCGACGCCCGGCGTGGAGTGCCGGGTCCTGGCGATGTTCGGGTACACCTTGAAACCCGGAAGCTGGCCGCCCTCACCGGGTTTCGCGCCTTGGGCCATCTTGATCTGGATATCGGTGGCGTTGACCAGGTAGTCGCTGGTGACACCGAACCGCCCGGAGGCGACCTGTTTGACGGCGCTGCGCCGCTTCGGGTCGTAGAGGCGGTCGGTGTCCTCGCCGCCCTCACCGGAGTTGGAGCGAGCGCCCAGGTTGTTCATCGCGATCGCCAGCGTCTCGTGCGCCTCGGCGGAGATCGACCCGTAGCTCATCGCGCCGGTGTTGAACCGCTTGAGGATCGACTCGACGGGCTCGACCTCCTCCAGCGGCACCGGGGGCCGGGTCTTCTTGAAGTCGAACAGCCCGCGCAGCGTGCCGCCCTCGCGGGACAGCCGGTCCACCTCGTCGGAGTACTTCTGGAACACGTCGTAGCGGCCGGTGCGCGTCGAATGCTGCAGCAGGAAAACGACTTCCGGGGTGAACAGATGCAGCTCGCCCTCGCGGCGGAACTGGTACTCGCCGCCGACCTCGAGCCGACGGTGCACCCGCTCGGTCGGGTTCTCCGGGTAGGCGCGGCGGTGCCGCAGCTTGACCTCCTCGGCGATGACGTCGAGGTCGACACCGCCGAGCTGGCTCGGGGTGCCGGTGAAGTACTCGTCGATGACGGACTTGTCGATGCCGACGGCCTCGAACGCCTGCGCGGCGGTGTAGGAGGCGACGGTCGAGATGCCCATCTTGCTCATCACCTTCATCACGCCCTTGCTCAGCGCCTTGCAGTAGTTGCGCACAGCGGTGGCGGGGTCGATGCCGGTGAGCTCACCCTCGCGGATCAGGTCCTCGATCGACTCGAACGCGAGGTAGGGGTTGACCGCGGCGGCGCCGAAGCCGATCAGCAGCGCCATGTGGTGCACCTCGCGGGCGTCGCCGCTCTCCACCACCAGCGCGACCTTGGTGCGCTGCTTGGTGCGCACCAGGTGGTGGTGCACCGCCGACACCGCCAGCAGCGACGGGATCGGGGCGCGGGTGTGGTCGGAGTCGCGGTCGGAGATGACCAGCGTGCGCGCGCCTTTGGCGATCGCCTCGGAGGCGCGGATCCGCAGCTCCTCCAGCGCGTCGGCCAGACCTTCGCCGCCGCGCTCCACGTCGTAGAGCGCCCGCAGCACCGTGGTGCGCAGACCGGGATGCTCACCGTCGGCGTTGATGTGGACGATCTTGTTGAGCTCGTCGTTGTCGATGATCGGGGTACGCAACAGGATCTGGCGGCACGACGCGGCGGTCGGCTCCAGCAGGTTCTGCTCCGGACCCATGATGCGGGTCATCGAGGTGACGACCTCTTCGCGGATCGCGTCCAGCGGCGGGTTGGTCACCTGCGCGAAGAGCTCGACGAAGTAGTCGTAGAGCAGCCGCGACCGCTGTGAGAGCACCGCGACCGGGGTGTCGCTGCCCATCGAACCGATCGGCTCCTGGCCCGAGGCCGCCATCGGGGTGAGCAGGACGCGCAGCTCCTCCTCGGTGTAGCCGAACGAGATCTGCCTGCGCACAACGGATTCGTGGTTGGGCTGGACCCGGACCCGCTCCGGCAGGGTGGCCACGTCGAGCAGGCCAGCGTGCAGCCACTCCTCGTACGGTTCCTGCTTGGCCAGCCGCTCCTTGATCTCGTCGTCGCTGACGATGCGGCCCTCGGCGGTGTCGACGAGGAACATCTTGCCGGGCTGCAGACGGCCCTTGGCCACGATCTGCGACGAGGGCACGTCGAGCACCCCGCTCTCGCTGGCGAGGATCACCCGGTCGTCGATGGTGCGCCACCACCGGCCGGGCCGTAACCCGTTGCGGTCCAGCACCGCACCGACCAGGGTGCCGTCGGTGAAGGTGACGCACGCCGGGCCGTCCCACGGCTCCATCAGCGAGGCGTGGTACTGCCAGAAGGCCCGCTCGGCGGGGTCCATCGTGGTGTTGTTCTCCCACGCCTCCGGGATCATCATCAGCACGGCGTGCGGCAGGCTGCGGCCACCGAGGTGCAGCAGCTCGAGCACCTCGTCGAAGGACGCCGAGTCCGACGCCTCCGGGGTGCAGATCGGCGACAGCCGCGACAGGTCCCCCGGGATCTTGGCGCTGGCGAGCATCGCCTCGCGGGCGTGCATGCGGTTGCGGTTGCCGCGCACGGTGTTGATCTCGCCGTTGTGGGCGACGAAGCGGAACGGGTGCGCCAGCGGCCACGACGGGAACGTGTTCGTGGAGAACCGGCTGTGCACGATCGCGATGGCGCTGCGGCAGCGCTCGTCGCGCAGATCCGGGAAGTACAGCGGCAGCTGCTTGGTGGTCAGCATGCCCTTGTAGGCCATGGTGCGGCTGGACAGCGTCGGGAAGTAGACGCCCTCACGCTCGGCGCGCTTGCGCATCGGGTAGACGTGCCGGTCGAGGTCGAGACCTCCGAGGCCGTCGGGTGAGGTGACGAACAGCTGCTCCATGTGCGGCATGCAGCCCAGCGCGGTGGCGCCGAGATCGGCGCCCTGCGGGTCGACCGGCAGGACACGCCAGCCGAGCACGGTCAGCCCCTCGTCGGCGGCGATGGCCTCGACGGCCCGGCGGGCGGTCTCGCGCGCCTCCGGGTCCTGCGGCATGAAGCACAGGCCCGCGGCGAAGGTGTTGGCGCCGTCGGGGCCCGGCTGCGGCAGCTCGAAGTCGACGACCTCGCGGAGCAGGTCGACCGGCAGCTGGATCAGGATGCCCGCGCCGTCGCCGCTATTGGGCTCGGCGCCGGCGGCGCCGCGGTGATCGAGATGCTCGAGTGCGATCAGGCCGTCCGAGACGATGCCGTGCGAGCGGCGGCCCTGGATATCGGCCACCATGGCGACGCCACAGGAGTCAGCCTCGTTGGCGGAGTCATACAGACCCTGGGGATCGGGAAAAGCCGAGAAGAGCATCGTGACGCACCTTCGCAGTCCGGAAGAGTTCATGTCCGGGACTGCACCGGCCCACTGGCGATTGTATCAGCGCGCCGGCGCGCTCACCCCGGCAGAACCGTCGGGACCAGCGGGAATCCGGGTAAATTTCGGACGATCGTCCACGTCAGGGCCGAGACGAGAATCACTGTGACGGCCGCGATGTTCATCGGTGGCTTACCCTGCCGGGCCCGCAGCAGCAGCCAGCCCAGCAAAAGCGGCAGGCCGACGAGCAGGTACACGTTGTCGGTGACCGCGGCGGCGAGGTCACCGTGCAGCAGGTCGTGGGTCATCCGCAGGCCGCCGCAGCCGGGACAGTTCAGTCCGGTCAGGGCGCGGAACGGGCAGGGCGGGAACAGCGAGCCGGGGCGGTGCGGGTCGGCGATACCGATGTAGGTCAGTGCCCCGGCGAGTGCGGCGCCCGCCCCCAGTGCGGCGTAGCGGGCCATGGTCGTCAGGTGGTGTCGCGCAGCGGGAGTCCCTGCGGGTCGCGGACCCGGTCGGTGAGGATCAGCACCGCGTCGATGATGCCCCAGATCACCGCGCCGAGGCCGCAGGTGACGAGGCCGACGATGAGCTGAACGACACCGAGGGTGGTGTAGCCGAGGTAGATCCGGCCGACGCCGGCGATGCCCACCAACCCGATCAGCTGCAGCAGCCCGGCGATGACCTTCGACTTCCCCGAGTACGGCTCCCCCGTCAGCGGGTGACGGCCGTAGGGCGCTGTCGGATCGACGAAGGCCGGATACCCCGGTGGCGGCGGATACTGCCCGGGCGGGGGCGGATATTGGCCGGGTGGAGGCGGGTACTGTCCGGGCGGCGGGGTGGCACCGGGCTCATTGCCACTGAACGGCGGCTCAGTCATGGCCCCCAGCATGCCAGAAGTCGGCGTGGCCGGACCGCAGCCGCGAGGGCGATCCCGCGGCGAACGTGAAGTTATGTGCGAGATTTCGCCGATTTCTCGTCCACAAGTTCACGTTCGGCGTAACCCGGTTAGTTCTCGTCCTCCAGGTCACGGAAGAACGGTTCGACCGTGCCGGTGAGCTTGACGACCATCGGGTTGCCGCGGCGGTCTTTGGCGGTGGGCACCTCGACGCGCACCCATCCCTCGTCGACGTCGTACTCGTGCACGTTGATCTTCTCGGTGCCGTTGACGCGAATGCCTACACCACGCAGGAGCGCCTCCTCGTCGTAGAAGGGGCTGCGCGGATCGATGGAGAGGTGGTTCGGGGGAACGTCGGGCTTCTGGTCCTCGGACATATCGGCTTTCGTTGAGTGGTGGTTTGACAGGGTCAGCGGTTGCGGCGCCGCAGCCACCGGCGCACTCGGCCGCTTTCTTCAGGTTCGGGCTCGGGCTCGTCCGCGGGTTCCTCGCTTGCCTCGGGCTCCTCAGCCTCGTCGAACTCAGGCTCAGCCGTCACAGGCTCGGGGTCGTCGGCCGCGGCCGGTTGCGACGTGCCGTACAGGTCGATCCCCGTCTCGGTGGCCAGTTGTTCGGCGGCCTCGGCCAGCACGTCGATCAGCCCGTCGTCATCGGTGAGCTCGGCGAGCCTGCGCGCATGCTCGAAGGTCTCGACCTCCGGTTCGCCCGCATCCTCCTCAACCGGATCAGCGGCCGGCTCGGGGTCGGGCGTCGGCGTCGGATCGAACACGTAGAAGATGTGCTCGGTCGCCTCGGCCAGCACGTCGAGCAGGCCGTCCTCCGGATCGTCGTCGTGCTGTTGCGCGACTTGCCGCTGGTCGACGTCCTCTCCCGCCTCGGCCAGGATGTCGGTGAGCTCCTCGTCGGGCGGGTCGGCGACGAGCGCCTCGGCGGGCAGCCGCTGGGTGATCTCCTCGTCGGCGGCGGCCTTCACCGCGGCCACGACGCCCGACGTCGCGGAGACCGCCGTCAGTTCCTCGGTCAGGTCCTCCGGCCAGTCCTGGGCCCTCAGCGACGCCGGATCCTCCCGCCCCTTCGGCGCGACCATGATGTACACGACGGCGCCGATGAACACGAACGTCGCGGTGAACGAGTTGATCCGGACACCCTCGATCAGCGTGGCCTCATCGGCCCGCAGCAGCTCGATCCAGAACCGGCCCACGCAGTAGGCCGCCACATACAGCGCGAACAACCGGCCGTGGCCGAACTTGAACCGCCGGTCGACCCAGATCAGCACGACGAAAACCAGGACGTTCCACAGCAGTTCGTACAGGAACGTGGGGTGCACCAGCGCGACGACCTCGCCGGTCGACACGCCGTTAAGGTTGTCCACCACGCCTGCGGCGTTGCGCCGCTCGTAGATCTCCAGCGCCCACGGCACCGTCGTCGGCCCGCCGTACAGCTCCTGGTTGAAATAGTTGCCGAGCCGCCCGATCGCCTGTGCCAGAACAATTCCCGGCGCGATCGCGTCGCCGAACGCGGGCAGCGGGATCTTGCGTCTGCGGCAGGCGATCCAGGCGCCCACACCGCCCAGCGCGACCGCGCCCCAGATGCCGAGGCCGCCCTCCCAGATGCGCAGCACACCGCTGAACCCGGCTCCGCCCTCGCCGAAATACCGGTGCCAGTCGGTGATCACGTGGTAGATCCGGCCGCCGAGCAGACCGAACGGCACCGCCCACAGCGCGATGTCGTAGATGACGCCGCGTTCGCCGCCGCGGGCCTCCCACCGGCGGTCGCCGAGGATCAGCGCCACGATGATGCCGGCGATGATGCACAGCGCGTAGGCCCGCAGCGGTACCGGTCCCAGATGCCAGACGCCCTGCGCCGGGCTGGGTATCGCCGCCAGGTACGTCACCGCCGAGTCCGTCGCGCTCACGCAGTGATCCTCTGCCGGACGCCTTCTGCCAGTTCCGTGGTCAGCGCCGCGACCGCGTCCACCCCGTCCTGCAGCGCCGACACCAACGCCGAGCCGACGATCACGCCGTCGGCGTAGGAGGCGATCTCCGCCGCCTGCTCACGTGACCGCACACCGAGACCCACACCGACCGGGATGTCGGACACCTCGCGGACCCGGCGCACGAGCTCCGGTGCGGCCGACGACACCGCGTCGCGGGCGCCGGTGACGCCCATCGTCGAGGCGGCGTAGACGAAACCGCGCGAGGCCCTCACCGTCATCGACAGCCGCTCCGGCGTCGACGACGGCGCCACCAGGAAGATCCGGTCCAGATCGTGCGCCTCCGAGGCGGCCATCCACTCGTCGGCCTCCTCCGGGATGAGGTCCGGGGTGATCAGCCCCAGTCCCCCGGCGGCCGCCAGGTCACGGGCGAACGCGTCCACACCCCACTTCAGCACGGGGTTCCAGTACGTCATCACCACCGCGCTACCCCCGGCGTTGGCGATGGCCTCGACCGCGGTGAGCGCGTCGCGCACCCGCACCCCGCCGCGCAGCGCCGCCTCGGTGGCGGCCGCGATCACCGGTCCGTCCATACCCGGATCGGAGTACGCGACACCTACCTCGACGACATCGCAGCCGTTCTCGACCAGTGTGGTCATCGCCGAGATCGAGGTCTGCACATCGGGAAACCCCGTCGGCAGATACCCGATCAGCGCGGCGCGGCCCTCGTTTCGGCACGTCTCGAAGATGGGACCCAACCGGCTCACGCGTCACCGTCCAACAGCCCGAACCACTTCGCGGCGGTCTCGACATCCTTGTCGCCGCGGCCCGACAGGTTCACCACGATGATCGAACCGGGGCCCAGCTCCCTGCCGAGCTTGAGTGCACCGGCCACCCCGTGCGCCGACTCGATCGCCGGGATGATGCCCTCGGTGCGGCACAGCAGCGAGAACGCGTCCATCGCCTCGGTGTCGGTGATCGGCCGGTACTCGGCGCGGCCGATGTCCTTGAGGTAGGCGTGCTCGGGGCCCACCCCGGGATAGTCCAATCCCGCTGAGATGGAATGCGATTCGATGGTCTGCCCGTCCTCGTCCTGCAGCAGGTAGGAGAACGAGCCCTGGAACGCACCGGGTGAACCACCGGTGAAAGTCGCTGCGTGACGGCCGGTTTCGACGCCGTCGCCGGCGGCCTCGAAGCCGACCAGCCGCACGCCCGGATCGTCGATGAACGCGTGGAAGATCCCGATCGCGTTGGAGCCGCCGCCGATGCACGCGGTCACCGCGTCGGGCAGCCGGCCCGCCTGCGCCTGGATCTGCGCGCGGGCCTCCAACCCGATCACCCGCTGGAAGTCGCGCACCATCATCGGGAACGGATGCGGCCCGGCCGCGGTCCCGAAGCAGTAGTAGGTGCTGTCGGCGTTGGTGACCCAGTCGCGGAACGCGTCGTTGATCGCGTCCTTGAGTGTCTTGGAACCCGACTCGACCGACACCACCGTCGCACCGAGCAGCCGCATCCGCGCGACGTTGAGCGCCTGGCGCGCGGTGTCGACGGCACCCATGTAGATCACGCACTCGAGCCCGAGCAGCGCGCACGCCGTCGCGGTCGCCACCCCGTGCTGGCCGGCGCCGGTCTCGGCGATCACCCGCGTCTTGCCCATCTTCTTGGCCAGCAGCGCCTGCCCCAGCACGTTGTTGATCTTGTGGGATCCGGTGTGGTTGAGGTCTTCTCGTTTCAGGAAGATCCGGGCGCCGCCCGCGTGCTCGGACAGCCGCTCCGCCTCGTACAGCGGTGACGGCCGACCGGTGTAATGCCGTTGCAGGCGGTCCAATTCGTCGAGGAACGTCTGATCGCCGCGGGCCTTCTCGTAGGCGGAGGTGACCTCTTCGATCACCGCCATCAGGGCTTCGGCGACCAGGCGCCCGCCGTACTTGCCGAAGTGTCCGCGCTCGTCGGGGTCGTGGGGACTCGGCTCGGCGACGGCGGCGCTGGAACGGGGCAGTTCAGGCCCGGTGATATCAGCCACTTGTCAGCGTGCGGGTTTCGGGCACGACGGATGCGTGCCGGCGGTGACGAGATCGGCGACGGCGGTACGCGGATCACCGCTGGTGACCACGCCCTCGCCGACCAGGACGGCGTCGGCGCCAGCGCCGGCGTAGGCCAGCAGGTCCGCCGGCCCCCGGACGCCGGACTCGGCGACGCGGATGACGTCGGTGGGCAACCCCGGCGCGATCCGCGCGAAGCAGTCCCGGTCGACGGTCATCGTCTTCAGATCGCGGGCGTTGACCCCGATCACGGAGGCGCCCGCCGACAGCGCGCGGTCGGCCTCCTCCTCGGTGTGCACCTCGACCAGCGCGGTCATGCCCAGCGACTCGGTGCGCTCCAGCAGCGCCTCGAGCACCGACTGCTCCAGCGCCGCGACGATCAGCAGCAGCATGTCGGCGCCGTGCGCCCGCGCCTCGTGGATCTGGTACGGCTGCACGATGAAGTCCTTGCGCAGCACCGGGATTGACACCGCCGCGCGCACCGCGTCCAGATCGGCCAGCGACCCCTTGAACCGGCGCTGCTCGGTCAGCACGCTGATCACGCGCGCACCGCCGGCCTCGTAGGCCCGGGCCAGATCGGCGGGGTCGGGAATGTTGGCCAGATCGCCGCGCGACGGACTGGCCCGCTTGACCTCCGCGATCACCGCGATGCCTGGGGCGCGAAGCGCCGCCATCACGTCCAGCGGAGGCGGCGCGTCCTTGGCCCTGGCCTTGATCTCGGCGAGCGGGACCAGTTCCTCGCGGGCGGCGACGTCGGCGCGGACTCCCTCGATGATCGAGTCGAGCACGGTTGCCGAACTCATGAGTGCCGCTTCCCTTCCCCGGACTTCGGACGATCTTCAACCACGAAGAGTAGCGGGGGCCACATCATCGGTGCTCACCGCCCCTTGTTGTCCGGATCAGTCGGATCGGTGCCCGCGTCGAGGGCGTCCCAGATGGCCCGTTCGGACATCGTCTCACCGCTCTGGGTGTCCCCGGTTCGGGCCTGTGGTGGGGCGGTGCGGCGGCTGTAGCGCGCCGGAGTGGCCGTGTCCCGGCCGGCCGAGCGCATCAGCAGCACCGCGCACACCAGCGTCAGCACCGAGGCGACGAGGGTGAGCACCGCGCCGGTGTAGTGGCGCTGGGTGCCGATGATGTCGGCGACCGGCGATTCGGCGAGGTTGGAGGCCCGCACCGCCACATCGGTGATCACCCACAGGCTGATCGCCAGGTACACGGTGCCCGCGCTGACAGCGGCGACCAGCACCGCCAGCGCCCGCAACGGCCATCCGCGCACCGCCAGCGCGGCCACCGCTGCGGCCAGCAGCAGCACCGCCAGCGGCACCAGCGCCGTCGACCAGGTGCCGCCGCTGAGCGCGACGGTCTTCGGCTGGCCCAGCCCGTCGAACGACGTCACCTCGACCCAGGTGAGCCGCGAGGCACCCCACAGGCCCGCCGCGGCGAGCGCGAGTCCTGCCTGGGCCGCCCGGATCACGGTTCGGACAGCGTTTCCGCCGCGGCGATGGCGTTGAGCACCGCGCGGGCCTTGTTGGAGGCCTCGGTGAACTCGTAGGGCCCGTTGGAGTCGGCGACGACGCCGCCGCCGGCCTGCACGTAGGCGACCCCGTCGCGCATCAGCGCGGTGCGGATCGCGATCGCGAAGTCGGCGTTGCCCGCGAAGTCGAGGTAGCCCAGCACGCCGCCGTACAGGCCGCGACGGGTCAGCTCGACCTCCTCGATGAGCTCCATCGCCCGCACCTTCGGCGCACCGGTCAGGGTGCCGGCCGGGAAGCACGCGGCGACCGCGTCCAGCGCGGTCCTACCCTCGGCCAGCAGCCCGGTCACCGTCGACACCAGGTGCATGACGTGGCTGTAGCGCTCGATGTGGCTGTAGTCCTCGACCTTCACCGTGCCGGGGGTGCACACCCGGCCCAGGTCGTTGCGGCCGAGGTCGACCAGCATCAGATGTTCGGCGCGTTCCTTCTCGTCGGCCAGCAGCTCCTTCTCGAGCAGCAGGTCCTCCTCCTCGGTGGCGCCGCGCCAGCGGGTGCCCGCGATCGGGTGGGTGGTGGCCCGGCCGTCCTTGACCGTCACCAGCGCCTCCGGGCTGGAGCCGACGATCGAGAAGTCCAGGCCGCCGTCGGCGTCGGGCACGTTGAGCAGGTACATGTACGGGCTGGGGTTGGACACCCGCAGCATCCGGTACACGTCGAGCGGATCGGCGGTGGTGTCCATCTCGAACCGCTGCGACGGCACCACCTGGAACGCCTCACCGGCCTCGATGTCGCCGACCAGCTTGTCGACGATGCGGGTGTACTCGTCGAGGGTGCGCTGCGCGCGGTGCCGCGGCTCGGGCCTGCTGAACGTCGCCACCGTCGAGGGCAGCGGCTCGCCGAGTGCGGCGGTCATCACGTCCAGCCGGGCCACGGCGTCGTCGTAGGCCCAGTCCACCCGCTCGTCGGTGCCGTTCCAGTTCACCGCGTTGGCGATCAGCGTGATGGTGCCCTCGTGGTGGTCGACGGCGGCGATGTCGGTGGCCAGCAGCAGCAGCATGTCCGGCAGGCCGAGGTCGTCGACGGTCAGCTCGGGCAACCGCTCCAGCCGGCGCACCATGTCGTAGGCGAAGAAGCCGACCAGCCCGCTGGACAGCGGAGGCAGCCCGGGCACCGGCTCGGTCCTGAGCAGCTCCAGGGTCTGGCGCAGCGCGACCAGCGGGTCTCCGCCCTGCGGGGCGTCCTGCGGGGTGGTGCCCAGCCACACCGCCTCACCGTCGCGCACGGTCAGCGCCGACGGCGCACCGGCGCCGATGAACGACCAGCGCGACCAGGACCGGCCGTTCTCGGCGGACTCCAGCAGAAACGTTCCGGGCCGGTTGGCGGCCAGCTTGCGGTACGCCGACAGCGGCGTCTCGCTGTCGGCGAGGACCTTGCGGGTCACCGGCACCACGCGGTGCCCGGCGGCCAGTGCCCGGAAGTCCTCGCGCGAGGTCGTCAGCGCGAGCGGGGTGGCGGTGGATTGCACCCGTCAAGTGTCCCAGACGCGGTGAGGGCGATCTGCGCACGGACTAGCGTTGGTGATCATGAAGCAGGGTGACCTCAGAGAAGGCGACACGGTCGCGGACTTCACGCTGCCGGACCAGACCGGCACGCCGCGCAGCCTCAGCGGGCTGCTCGAAGCCGGCCCCATCGTGTTGTTCTTCTATCCCGCCGCCATGACCCCGGGCTGCACCAGGGAGGCGTGCCACTTCCGGGACCTGGCCGCGGAGTTCGCCGCCGTCGGCGCCACCCCGGTGGGCATCAGCACCGACCCGGTCGACCGGCAGGCCACGTTCGCCGGTCGGGAGGGTTTCGGTTACCCGCTGCTGTCGGACAGCGACGGCGCGGTGGCCACCCGGTTCGGCGTCAAACGCGGGCTGCTGGGCAGGGTCCTGCCGGTCAAACGCACCACGTTCGTGATCGACACCGACCGTACGGTGCTGGCGGTGATCGCCTCCGAGGTCAACATGAACGCCCACGCCGACAAGGCCCTCGCGGTGCTGCGGCAGCGCCGGTCAGCGTGACCGCGGTCCTCGAGCTCGCCGATGTGACGTTCCGGCGCAACGGCAAGCAGATCATCGACGGCATCTCGTTGACCGTGCAGGCCGGTGAACACTGGGCGCTGCTGGGTCCCAACGGCGCAGGCAAGAGCACCCTGCTGGGTTTCTGCGCGGCGATGACGTTCCCGACCACCGGCACCGTCACCATCCTCGGCAACCGGATGGGCCGCACCGATCTGGCGGCGCTGCGCCATTCGATCGGCCACGTCAACCCGCGGCACCGGTTGCAGCACCCGCTGACCGTCCGCGAGGTGGTGCTGACCGGCATCACCGCCACCATCGACGTGCCGATGCGGTGGACGCCGACCGCCGAGCAGCTCGCCCATGCCGACGCGATGATCGACGCGGTCGGCTTGTCGCACAAGGCATCCGACGCGTGGCCGACGCTGTCGCAGGGTGAGCGGGGCCGCACGCTGATCGCGCGGGCACTGGTCGCCGAGCCGAAGCTGCTACTGCTCGACGAGCCCACCACCGGCCTGGACGTGGCCGCCCGCGAACAGCTGTTGGAGACCCTCGACACGCTCGACGAGACCCATCCCGACGTGGCGTCGATCCTGGTCACCCACCACCTCGAGGAACTGCCGACCACGACGACGCACGCCCTGCTGATCGCCGAGGGCCGCACGGTGGCCAGCGGACCTGCGCGCGAGACGGTGACGACGGGGACCGTCAGCGCGGCGTTCGCGCACCCGGTGAAGGTCAGCTACGACGAGGGCCGCTGGTCGGCGCGGGCCTCGGGGGCGAGGAGTTGGGCGGCGTCGAAGCAGGTGTGATCGCCGGTGTGGCAGGCGCCGTCGACCTGGTCGACCTCCAGCAGCACGGTGTCGCCGTCGCAGTCCAGTCGCACCGAGTGCACGTACTGGGTGTGCCCGGAGGTCTCGCCCTTGACCCACAGCTGCTGACGTGACCGTGAGAAGTACGTCGCGCGACGGGTTTCCAGCGTGCGGGCCAGCGCCTCGTCGTTCATCCACGCCATCATCAGCACCTGCCGGGTGGACCGCTCCTGCACGACGGCGGCGATCAGCCCGTTGGCGTCGCGTTTGAGCCGCGCCGCGATCTCCGGATCCAGCGCGCTCATCGGTGCCCTCGGCTCTTCGCGCAAGCGCTCATCGCACCACGATCCCCTCCGCGGCCATCGCCGCCTTCACCTGCCCGATGGTCAGGTCGCGGAAGTGGAACACGCTGGCCGCCAGCACCGCGTCGGCGCCTGCCTGCACGGCGGGCGCGAAATGCTCTGGCGCACCGGCACCGCCGCTGGCGATCACCGGGATGTTCACCGCGCCGCGCACCGCGCGGATCATCGGCAGGTCGAAGCCGGCCTTGGTGCCGTCGGCGTCCATGGAGTTCAGCAGGATCTCGCCGACGCCGAGTTCGGCGCCGCGCACCGCCCATTCGATCGCGTCGATGCCGGTGCCGCGCCGCCCGCCGTGGGTGGTGACCTCCCAGCCCGACGGGGTCGGCTGGCCACCCTCGGGCACGGTGCGGGCGTCGACCGACAGCACGATGCACTGCGAGCCGAACTGCCGCGACATCTCGGCCAGCAGTTCGGGCCGGGCGATGGCCGCGGTGTTCACCGACACCTTGTCGGCGCCGGCGCGCAGCAGCACGTCGACGTCCTCGACCGAGCGCACCCCGCCGCCGACGGTCAGCGGGATGAACACCTGCTCGGCGGTGCGCTTGACCACCTCGAGCATGGTGGCCCGCCCCGACGAGGACGCGGTGACGTCGAGGAAGGTCAGCTCGTCGGCGCCCTCCGCGTCGTAGGCGGCCGCCAGTTCGACGGGATCCCCCGCGTCACGCAGGTTCTCGAAGTTGACGCCCTTGACCACCCGGCCGCCGTCGACGTCGAGGCACGGGATGACGCGGACCGCCAGATCTTTCGGGTTCATCGGTAGTCCTCCGGATCGCCGACCGCACGCAGCAGATCGAGCAGTTGCTGATGCGTGCCGGGAGCCCCGACCAGCGCCGACGGCGAGTCCACCTTCCAGTCGCCGCCCGCCAGGTCGGTGACCACTCCCCCGGCCGCCCGGATCAGCGCGACCCCGGCGGCGTGGTCCCACGGGTGCCCGCTGAAACTGATTGCGCCGCCGAGGATTCCGGCCGCTGTGTAGGCCAGGTCGATGCCGGTGGCGCCGTGCATACGCATCCGCGAGCACTCCCGGCTCAGGTTCTCCATGACCGCGAGCCGGTAACGTCCGGGCACCCGGCCGCGGGAGTCGACGTTGAACGTGCTCATCCCGACGATGGCGTCCGACAGCGGCGTCGGTTCGACCGGCGGCTGCTCCACCCCGTTCTTGCGCAGCGGTCCGCCGACGACGGCGGTGAACTTCTCGCCGGTGAACGGAATCCAGGTCAGCCCGGCGACCGGTTCGCCGTCGCGGACCAGGCCCAGCAGGATCGCCGCCATCGGCGAACCGGCGGCGTAGTTGAACGTGCCGTCGATCGGGTCGAGCACCCACACCAGCGGCGAGTTCAGGTCGGCGCCGCCGAACTCCTCGCCGTGCACCCCGATCCCGGTGCGCTCGGTGAGCGCGGCCACCACCTGGCGTTCGATGGCCAGATCCACCTCGGTGGCGAAGTCGTTGCCCTTCTTCTGCACCGCGGACTCCGCTCGGTGCCCCTCGATGAACGGGACCGACGCCTCGTCGAGGATCCGGGCGGCCTCGGCGACCAGCGCGTTGAGGTCGCCGACGTCCACCGCCATCTAGCCTCCCACCGCGGCCAGCGCCTCGGGCAGCGTGAACCGCCCGGCGTACAACGCCTTCCCGACGATCGCACCCTCGACCCCGCGGTCGGTGAGGGTGGCGATCGCGCGCAGGTCGTCGAGGCTGGACACCCCGCCGGAGGCGATCACCGGCGCATCCGTGCGGTCGGTCACCTGCGACAGCAGTTCCAGGTTCGGGCCCCGCAGCGTGCCGTCCTTGGTGACGTCGGTGACGACGAAGCGCGAACAGCCCTCGCGGTCAAGGCGTTCCAGTACCTCCCACAGGTCGCCGCCGTCGGTCTCCCAGCCGCGGCCGCGCAGCCGGTGCTGGCCGTCGACGATCTTGACGTCCAGGCCGACGGCCACCTTGTCGCCGTGCTCGGCGACCACCTTCGCGCACCACTGCGGGTTCTCCAGCGCGGCGGTGCCCAGGTTGACCCGGGCGCAGCCGGTGGCCAGCGCGGCGGCCAGCGACTCGTCGTCGCGGATGCCGCCGGACAGCTCGACCTTGACGTCGAGCTTGCCGACCACCTCGGCCAGCAGCTCACGGTTGGAGCCGCGGCCGAACGCGGCGTCGAGGTCGACCAGGTGGATCCACTCCGCGCCGTCGCGCTGCCAGGTCAGCGCGGCGTCGAGGGCCGATCCGTACTCGGTCTCACTGCCGGCCTGGCCCTGCACGAGGCGGACGGCTTTGCCGTCGACCACGTCGACAGCGGGAAGCAGAATCAGTCGTTGCGACACGTCGGTCAACCTAATGCCTTCACCCAGTTGGTCAGTAATGCGGCACCGGCGTCGCCGCTCTTCTCGGGATGGAACTGCGTCGCCGACAGCGGACCGTCCTCCACGGCGGCCAGGAACGGCACACCGTGAGTGGCCCAGGTCAGCTTCGCGGACGGATCGCCCTCCCACTGCTGGGCGGCGTAGGAGTGCACGAAGTAGAACCGGGTGCCCGGGTCGATCCCGGCGAACAGCACGCTGTCGGTGGGGGCGTCGACGACGTTCCAGCCCATGTGCGGGATCACCGGCGCATCCAGCCTGACCACCGCACCGGGCCACATCCCGCAGCCGTCGGTCTGTACCCCGAACTCCACACCGCGGGCGAACAGGATCTGCATGCCGACGCAGATCCCGAGCACCGGTCGACCCGCGGCCACCCGCTCGGCGATGATCCGCTCACCGCCGATGCCGCGCAGCCCCGCCATGCACGCCGCGAACGCACCCACCCCGGGCACCACCAGCCCGTCGGCGTTGCCTGCGGCCTCGGCGTCGGCGGTGACGGTGACGTCGGCGCCGACCCGCTCCAGGGCGCGCTGGGCCGAGCGCAGGTTCCCCGATCCGTAGTCGAGGATCACCACTCGCTTTGTCACAGCACACCTTTCGTCGACGGCACACCTGTCACCCGGGCGTCGTACTCGACGGCCTGGCGCAGCGCCCGCGCCACCGCCTTGTACTCGGCCTCGGTGATGTGGTGCGGGTCGCGGCCGTAGATGGTGCGCACGTGCAGCGCGATGCGCGCGTTGAGCGCCAGCGACTCGAACACGTGCCGGTTGACGACGGTGTGGTACGGCGCCTGCGAGCCGGCGATGGTGAAGTGCAGCATGTGCTCCGGTTCGCCGGTGTGCACGCAGTACGGCCGGCCGGACACGTCGACCGCGGCGTGGGCGAGGGTCTCGTCCATCGGGATCCAGGCGTCGCCGAAGCGGCGGATGCCCTTCTTGTCGCCGAGCGCCTGCCCGAGCGCCTGGCCCAGCACGATCGCGGTGTCCTCGATGGTGTGGTGGCCCTCGATCTCGATGTCACCGCGCGCCACGACGGTCAGGTCGAAGCTGGCGTGGCTGCCCAGCGAGGTCAGCATGTGGTCGAAGAACGGCACGCCGGTGTCGACGCTCACCTGCCCGGTGCCGTCGAGGTTCAGCTCGACGCGGATGTCGCTTTCCTTGGTCGTGCGCTCGATAACAGCCCGACGCGGCTCGGTCACGTTGCTCCTAGGGTGGATAGTTCGGTCTTGGCCAGCCGGGCGCTGACGGCCAGCAGCGCGTCGTTCTCCGCTGCCAGGCCGGTGGTGGCGCGCAGGTACCCGGGGATGCCGACGTCGCGGATCAGCACCCCGGCGTCCAGGTAACGCTGCCAGGTGGCGGGGGCGTCGGCGAACTCGCCGAACAGGATGAAGTTGGCATCGCTGGGAATGACGGTGAAACCCATCTCCGACAGCGCCGCCGAGACCCGGTTGCGTTCGGCGATCAGGGTGGCGACGCTGGCCAGGGTGTCGTCGGCGTGCCGCAGCGCGGCGCGCGCGGCGGCCTGGGTCAGCACCGACAGGTGGTACGGCAGGCGCACCAGCAGCATCGCGTCGATCACGGCGGGCGCGGCGATCAGGTAGCCCAGCCGGCCGCCGGCGAACGCGAACGCCTTGCTCATGGTCCGGCTCACCACCAGCCGCTGCGGGTAATCGTCGATCAGCGCCACGGCGCTGGGCTGCGAGGAGAACTCACCGTAGGCCTCGTCGACGATCATCACGCCGCCGCTCATCGCGTCGAGCAGGCGGCGCAGGTCGGCCAACGGAACGCTCTGTCCCGACGGGTTGTTCGGGCTGGTGACGAACACGATGTCGGGGTTGTGCGCACGGATCGCGGCGGCCGCGGCGTCGGTGTCGAGGCTGAAGTCGGCGGCGCGGTTGGCCACCAGCCACGCGGTCTGGGTGCCGTCGGAGATGATCGGGTGCATCGAGTACGACGGCACGAACCCGATCGCGCTGCGGCCCGGCCCACCGAACGCCTGCAGCAGCTGCTGCAGGATCTCGTTGGATCCGTTTGCCGCCCAGACGTTCTCGACGGTCACCCGGGTGCCGGTCTGTCTGGTGACGTAGGCCGCCAGGTCGGTGCGCAGCGCCACCGCGTCGCGGTCGGGATAGCGGTGCAACTCCCCCGCCACCGCGGCCACCGACGCGGTCACGTCGTCGATCAGCGCCTGGCTGGGCGGGTGCGGGTTCTCGTTGGTGTTGAGCCGCACCGGCACGTCGAGTTGCGGTGCGCCGTACGGGGATTTACCCCGCAGGTCGGCGCGCAGCGGCAGGTCGTCGAGCGATACGCGGGCACCGGGCACGTCGCCGGCGCTCACCGCTCGAACCTCCGCCGCACCGCCTCGCCGTGGGCGGGCAGGTTCTCGGCCTGGGCCAGCGTGATGACGTATCCGGACACGTCCTTGAGCGCGGCCTCGTCGTAGTCGATGACGTGGATGCCGCGCAGGAACGTCTGCACCGACAGCCCCGAGGAGTGCCGGGCACAGCCGGCGGTGGGCAGCACATGGTTGGAACCCGCGCAGTAGTCACCGAGGCTGACCGGTGAGTAGGCGCCGACGAAGATCGCGCCTGCCGACCGGATCCGCCCGGCCACCTCGCGGGCGTCCTTGGTCTGGATCTCCAGGTGCTCGGCGGCGTACGAGTTGACCACCCGGATACCGGCCTGAAGGTCGTCGACCAGCACGATGGCCGACTGCTTACCGCCCAGCGCGGCGGCCACCCGCTCGCGGTGCACGGTGGTCTTGAGCTGCTCGACCAGTTCACGGTCGGTGGCGTCGGCCAGCTCGACCGACGGGGTGACCAGCACACTGGCCGCCATCTCGTCGTGCTCGGCCTGGCTGATCAGGTCGGCGGCGACGTGCGCCGGGTCGGCGGTGTGGTCGGCCAGGATCGCGATCTCGGTCGGGCCGGCCTCGGCGTCGATGCCCACCAGCGAGCGGCAGATCCGCTTGGCGGCGGTGACGTAGATGTTGCCGGGGCCGGTGATCATGTCGACCGGCGCGAGCTCGGTGCCGTCGGTGTCGGTGCCGCCGTGCGCCAGCAGCGCCACGGACTGGGCGCCGCCGACGGCCCACACCTCGTCGACGCCCAGCAGCGCCGCCGCCGCCAGAATCGTCGGGTGCGGCAGCCCGGCGAACGGCTCCGGGTTGGTCTTCTGCGGCGGGCTGGCGATCACCAGCGAGTCGACGCCCGCGGTCTGCGCGGGCACCACGTTCATCACCACGCTCGACGGGTAGACGGCGTTGCCGCCGGGCACATAGAGCCCGACCCGCTCCACCGGAACCCAGCGCTCGGTCACCGTCGCGCCCGGCGCCAGCGTCGTCGTGGTGTCGGTGCGGCGCTGGTCGGCGTGCACGGCGCGGGTGCGCTCGATGGCCACCTCCAGCGCGGTGCGCACGTCGGCGGGCAGCGCGTCGAGCGCGGCCGCCAGCTTGTCGGCGGGCACCCGGACCAGCGCCGGACGCACGCCGTCGAACGATTCCGTGTACTCCAGGGCCGCCGCGGCGCCGCGTTCGGCCACCGCGTCGACGATCGGCCGCACCCGCGGCAGCACCGCGTCCACGTCGACCCCGCCCCGGGGTAGCGCGGCCCGCAGCTGCGCCGCACTCATGGAGCGGTTACGCAAGTCGATGCGGGCGATGGGCCCCGGCGATACATTCACGCTGTTCATTCTCCCAGAGCGGACCAAATCGGTTATGGAGGCGTCATGCGAGCCAGCGAGCACCCCAACAACGCCCCCGGCATCCCCATGCTGTTTCCACCGTGGCTGGAGAACCTGCAGGTCAAGTACTTCAACAAGCTCGTCAAGCCGCTGTCGCGGGTGATGCCCGGGATGGCCACGATCACCCATCGCGGCCGCAGGTCCGGCAAGCCCTACGAGACGATCGTCACTGCCTACCGATCCGGGGACACCGTCGCGATCGCGCTGGCGCACGGCAAGACGGACTGGGTGAAGAACGTGCTGGTCGCCGGCGAGGCCGATCTGCGGGTCGGCAGGCGCACCCTGCACCTGGTCAATCCGCGGATCGTGCCCGCAGGCGGCGACCCGACCGGTCTGCCGCGGATGGCACGGCTGCAGGTCGGCCGTGTGGCGGTCTTCGTCGCCGACGTCAGCCACGACGCCGCTGCTTGATGCCCCGCCCGGACCGTAGCCGCGCCGCGCTGGTGGAGACCGCGGCCCGGCTGTTCCGCAGGCAGGGCTACGCGGCCACCGGGATCAACCAGATCCTCGCGCAGGCCGGCGTGCGGCCTGGATCGCTGTACCACCACTTTCCGGAGGGCAAACAGCAGCTGGCGGCCGCCGTGGTGGCCCACGAGGGCGCCGAGATCGAGCGCCGGCTGCGGGAGTCGCTGGCGGCGGACCGTCCGGTCGCCGACCTGGTCGACGGCTGGATCGACGCGATGGCCGCCGGGCTGGCCACCGATCCCCGCGACGGCTGCCCGATCGAGCCGTTGGCCACCGAGTCGGTGCACGCCAGCGCGCCGGTGCGGGAGGCGTCGGCGGCGGTGTTCGACAGCTGGCGCCGCGCCGTCGCCGACCGGCTGGCCGCCGACGGCTGGGCCCCGGGCGACGCCGAGCGCACGGCGCTGGCGCTGGTCGCGCTGGTCGAGGGCGCCCTGCTGCTGTCCCGCGTGCGCGGCGACGCCGACGCGCTGGCCGCCGCCAAGGCGGCCGCACGCGCCCTGCTGGCTACTTACAGAGCTCGGTGATCGCGTTGTTGGCGGCGTCGGCGTCGGTCAGTCGCTTGGCCTGCGCCGGATCGTCGTTGGGCACGCCCGCGGTGGCGTTGGCGCCGATGTCCAGCAGCGTCTCGGCGAACTCGCGGACCTTGTCGGCCAGCTGGGCGGGTGTCGCCGGATCCAGCCGGGCCAGCAGGTACTGGCCGCCGTCGTAGAGCGAGATCCGCGCGTTGGCCGCCACGGCCTGGGCGCCGGTGACGTCCTGCGGACCGCCGGCGGGCGCCAGGTTGGTGTTGATCGAGATGCCGCGCCGCACCACGTCGGCCGCGGTGCACACCTTGGACTTGGCGTCGGCGATCTGCGCCGGCTCGTAGCTGGGCTTGGAGTTCTGGGTCTTGTACAGCGACCAACCAGCAACCCCGAGCGCGACAATCGCGATGATCAGGGAGATGACGGTCAGCAAATTGAAGCGCCGGGGTTCCTCGTCGTCGTCGTACACGGTTGCGATCGTAACCGTTAGACGTCCAAACCGATGTCGAGGACGCGCACCGAATGCGTGAGCGCCCCGACCGCGAGGTAGTCGACACCGGTTCCGGCAAAGTCGGCGGCGCGGTCCAGGCTCAACCCGCCTGAGGACTCGAGCTTGGTCTGGGGTGCCCGGGCGTCGCGGCGCTGCACCGCGATCTGGGTCTGCCACACCGGGAAGTTGTCCAGCAGGATCAGCTCGACATTCTCGGCGAGCACCTCGTCGAGCTGTTCCAGCGAATCGACCTCGACCTCGCACTCGATGTTGGGGGCCGCAGCGCGCACCGCCCGCAGCGCGGCGACCACCGATCCGGCGGCCGCCACGTGGTTGTCCTTGATCAGCGCGGCGTCGCCGAGACCCATCCGGTGGTTGACCCCGCCGCCGACGCGCACCGCGTACTTCTGCAGGGCGCGCAGACCCGGCAGCGTCTTGCGGGTGTCGCGGATCTTGGCGTTGGTGCCCGAGACGGCGTCCACCCAGGCGGCGGTCGTGGTGGCGATGCCGGACAGGTGGCAGACCAGGTTCAGCATCGTCCGCTCCGCGGTCAGCAGGCCCTGGGTGGGTGCCTCGACGGTGAGCACGACGCCGCCGGGCTGCACCCGGGTGCCGTCCTCGACGCGGTCTTTGACCAGGTAGTTCCCGGCGCCGAGCACCTCGTCGAGGGTGAGCAGTGCGATGTCGACCCCGGCGATCACGCCGGGCTCGCGGGCCACCATCGACGCGGTGGTGCGGGCGGCGGGGTCGACGGTGGCCTGGGTGGTCACGTCGGGTCCGTAGCGCAGGTCCTCCTCGAGCGCGCGGGCGATCACGCGGCGCGCCTCGTCGAGTTCGGCCGGACTCATCTTCATCAGCAGCAGGCCTCCACAGCGATGAGGCTCCGGGCCAGGCCCGGATCGGTGTCGGGATAGTCGCGGCGGTGGTGGCAGCCCCGCGATTCGGCACGGGTGGTCGCCGCGGCCGCGACGGCGGCGGCGACGGTGGTCAGCGCGACGTCCTCGAAGTCGGCGCGGGAGGTGACGGCCCGCGGGCGGGCGGTGTCGAGTTCGGCGGCCAGCACACTCAGCCCGTCGCCGTCGCGGACCACCCCTGCGTAGCGGGTCATCGCCCGCTGCAGGTCGGTGCGCGGCAGCGCCGAGCGCACCGCGGGCCCGGGCGGGTGCGCGGTGACCGGGCCGGCGTCGGCGGCGTGCGCGGCGGCGGCCCGTCCGGCGCGCCCGCCCACCACCAGGCCCTCGAGCAGGCTGTTGGAGGCCAGCCGGTTCGCGCCGTGCAGCCCGGTGCGGGCGACCTCCCCGGCGGCGAACAGCCCGGCCAGCTCGGTGCGGCCGTGGGTGTCGGTGACGACGCCGCCGCAGCTGTAGTGCGCACCGGGCACCACCGGGATGGGGTCGACGGCGGGGTCGATACCCGCGGCCAGGCAGGCGGCGGTGACCGTCGGGAACCGTTGCGCGAAGCCGGTGATCGCGCGCGCGTCGAGGTACACGCACGGCGCGCCGGTCTGCTCGATGCGGGCGTGGATCGCGGCGGCGACCACGTCGCGGGGTGCCAGATCACCCATCGGGTGCACGCCGTCGGTGACCGGGTTTCCCTGTGCGTCAATGAGTCTGGCGCCCTCACCGCGGATCGCCTCGGTGATCAGCGGGCGCCTGCCGGTGGCGTGCCCGTCGTACAGCATCGTCGGGTGGAACTGGATGAACTCGACGTCGCTGACCGGCAGACCGGCCCACATCGCCAGTGCCACACCGTCACCGGTGGAGCCGTCGGGGTTGGTGGTGGCCGAGTACAGGTGGCCGAGCCCGCCGGTGGCCAGGATGACCGACGGGGCGTGCACCACCCCGGGGCCGTCAGCGTTGAGCACCAGCACACCGGTGACCGCGCCGGCCTCGTGCAGGATCTCGACCGCGACGTGGTTGTGCCGGATGTCCAGCCCCGCGGCGGCGGCGTTGAGCGCGCGTTGCACCTCGGCGCCGGTGGAGTCGCCGCCGGCGTGGATGATCCGCCTGCGCGAGTGGCCGCCCTCGCGGGTCAGTGCCCAGGAGCCGGGCGCGGCCTCGTCGAACCGGGCGCCGTCGGCGACCAGGTCGCGCACCGCGCGGTAGCCGTCGGAGACGATCGAGCGCACGGCGTCGACGTCACACAGGCCGCCGCCGGCGGCGACGGTGTCGGCGACGTGACGTTCGATCGAGTCGCCGTCCTCGTGCAGCCCCTCGGGCAGCACCACCGCGATCCCGCCCTGGGCGTGGAACGTGGCGGTGTCACCGGTCTTGCTCAGTACCAGGACTTTGCGGCCCTGTCGGTGCGCGGCCAGGCCTGCCACCAGCCCGGCCACGCCGGTGCCGATGACGACGACGTCGGCGCGCTGCTGCCAGTGGCCTGCCCACCGGCCCGCGCCGCAGGCCGCCGCGCGTGTCATTCCCCGCCGCCGGGTTGCCCGATCTCGATCATGCGCTGGACGCTGGCCCGGGCCCGGCTCGCGGTGTCCGGGTCGACGTGGACCTCGTCGGTCCCGTCCATCAGGCAGCGCAGCAGCGCGGCGGGGGTGATCATCTTCATGTACTTGCATGACGCCCGGTCGTTGACCGCCATGAAGTCGACGTCCGGTGCGGCACGGCGCAACTGGTGCAGCATGCCGACCTCGGTGGCCACCAGCACCTGCCGGGCTCCGGTCTCGCGGGCGGCGTCGAGCATGCCGCCGGTGGACAGGATCTTGACCCGGTCCTCCGGGAAGGCGCCCTCGCCGGCGAGGTACAACGCCGAAGTGGCGCAACCACATTCGGGGTGCACGAACAGTTCGGCGTCGGGGTGGCGGCGGGCCTGGTCGGCCAGCTCGTCACCGTTGATGCCGGCGTGCACGTGGCACTCCCCGGCCCAGATGTGCATGTTGGTGCGGCCGGTCACCCGGCGCACGTGGGCGCCGAGGAACTGGTCCGGGCAGAACAGCACCTCGCGGTCCTCGGGGATCGAGGCCACCACGTCGACGGCGTTGGAGGAGGTGCAGCAGATGTCGGTCTCGGCCTTCACCGCGGCGGTGGTGTTGACGTAGGACACCACCACGGCGTCGGGGTGGTCGGCCTTCCACGCGCGCAGGTCGTCGGCGGAGATCGAGTCGGCGAGCGAGCAGCCGGCCCGCGCGTCGGGGATCAGCACGGTCTTGTCCGGCGACAGGATCTTGGCGGTCTCGGCCATGAAGTGCACACCGCAGAAGACGATGGTCTCCTCGGGCACCTCGGCCGCGATGCGCGACAGCGCCAGCGAGTCACCGACGTGATCGGCGACGTCCTGGATGGCGGGCAGCTGGTAGTTGTGCGCGAGGATCGTCGCGTTGCGCTTCTTGGCGAGCCGCCGGATCTCCTCGGCCCACCACTCGTCGGCCTGGATCTCATCGTCTGCGGGCACACGGTCCAGAACCGTCATGGCCGCCTCCTTCATCCCGTTCGGAGTTTTCGACTTACAATCGAAAACATGGCACATATTAGCACCGCACACGAGGTGCTCGCCGCTGTGTTCCAGGTTCGCGAGGTCACGCCGCGCAAAACCGCACTTCACGTGCTGTTGTGGCAGCGCGCGCTGGAGCCCGAGCGCGGTAAGTGGTCGCTGCCCGGCGGCCGGCTCGGCGACGACGAGGACATGACCAGCTCGGTGCGCCGCCAGCTCGCCGAGAAGGTGGACCTGCGTGAGGTTGCTCACCTCGAACAGCTCGCGGTCTTCTCCGACCCGAACCGGGTGCCCGGTGTGCGCACCATCGCCTCGACGTTCTTGGGCCTGGTGCCCTCCCCCGCCACCCCGGAACTGCCGTCGGACACCCGCTGGCATCCGGTCGGCGGTCTGCCGCCGATGGCGTTCGACCACGGCCCGATGGTTGAGCACGCCCGCACCCGCCTGGTCGCCAAGCTGTCCTACACGAACATCGGATACGCCTTGGCGCCAACGGAGTTCGCGATGTCGACGCTGCGCGACATCTACAGCGCCGCGCTCGGGCACCACGTCGACGCGACCAACCTGCAGCGCGTGCTCGAGCGGCGCAAGGTCATCACCCGCACCGGCACGACGGCGCCGTCGGGCCGGGGCGGCGGCCGACCGGCCGCGCTGTACCGGTTCACCGAGGCGCGGTACCGCGTCACCGACGAGTTCGCCGCGCTCCGGCCGCCGGGGTGAGGCCTGGCGTGGCGGGTGGATTCTTAACACTTTCTTAAGTAAGAATGGCCGAATGGCCGTCAACGCCGCATCCGAGTCGGGTGCCGAATGGATCGGAACCGTCCCCCACGAGGAGCTCGTCCGGGGCGCACGTCCGGTCCTGCCCAAGGACGACCCCTTCTACCAGCCGCCCAGCGGTTTTCAGCACGCCGAGCCCGGCACGGTCCTGCGCAGTCGCGACGTCGAGCTGGCGTTTCTGGGTCTGATCCCGCAGCGGCTCACCGCCACCCAGCTGCTGTACCGCACCACGAACATGAACGGTGCGCCCGAGGCCACCGTGACCACGGTGATCGCACCGGCTGAACGCCCCGCCCGGCGCCCCGTGCCGGTGATCTCCTACCAGTGCGCGATCGACGCCGTCAGCTCCCGCTGCTTCCCGTCCTATGCGCTGCGCCGCAAGGCGGTGGCGCCGGGCGCGCTGGCACAGTTCGAGTTCCTGCTGATCGCCGCGGCGGTGGCCGAGGGCTGGGCGGTGTCGGTGCCCGACCACGAGGGGCCACAGGGCTCGTGGGGCACCCCCTACGAACCCGGCTACCGCATCCTCGACGGGCTGCGCGCGGCGGTCGGCTACGACCGGCTCAACCTCGACCCGTCCGCGCCGATGGGGCTGTGGGGGTACTCCGGCGGCGGGCTGGCGTCGGCGTGGGCGGCCGAGATGCACGGCCAGTACGCCCCCGAGCTCAACGTCGTCGGCGCCGTGCTCGGCTCCCCCGTCGGCGATCTGGGCCACACCTACCGCCGGCTCAACGGCACCCTGTACTCTGGGCTGCCCGCGATGGTGGTGGCCGCACTGACCCACGTGTATCCCGACCTGAACCGGATCATCGACGAGCACGCCACCGAGGCAGGCAAGGCGATGCTGACCCGGGTCGAGAACATGACCACCGCCCAGGCCGTGCTGCGCTTCGCCGGGATGGACATGGGCAAGCTGGTCGACCGGCCGCTCGACGAGATCCTCGACATGCCCGAGGTCAAGCACGTCTTCGACAGCATCAAGCTGGGCACCGCGGTGCCGACGCCGCCGGTGCTGATCGTGCAGGCGGTGCACGACCGGATCGTGTCGGTGTACGACATCGACGAACTGACCGAGACGTACCGCTCCGGCGGCGCGTCAGTCACCTACCACCGCGACATGTTCAGCGAGCACATGCTGCTGCATCCGATGTCGGCGCCGATGGCGCTGCGCTGGCTGATCGACCGGTTCGACGACAAGCCCCTCTCCGAGCACATCGTGCGGACCACCTGGCCGACGCTGCTGAACCCGATGACCTACGTGGGGATGGCGCGGCTGGTGAAGATCGCCGCCAAGGTCATGACGGGTCGGAAGGTCCAGCGCTCGCCGCTGTGACGTCGACGGGCGGCCAGCCACCCAGGTCGTCGCGCGGCGTCGCGACCGCGATCAGCGCGTAGACCATCGCCGCGACCGCGGCCGGGAACAGGATCGTCAGCGCCGCCTGCAGCGGCGAGTGCCCGAAGAACACCGCGGGCGCCTCGCTGACGTAGTGCACCCGCGCCTCGGGGGTCACCGGCGCCCCGGCGATGTCGATGGCTCCGTAGCGCAACCGCACCAGCAGCGCGCCGACGGCGGCGGCCGCCCCGGCGGCGGTCATGGCCCCGACCGCGAGCGCACCGGCCATCACCGGCCCGCGGTGCGGCTTGCACTGCCAGGCCCACACCGCGGCCGTCACCGCGACCGCCGACAGCAGGCCGACCAGCAGGAAGGCGGCGACGAAGAAGTGGTCCCCCTCGTTGCCAAGGTAGGCGTGCACGCGGTCGCCGTCGCGGGTCAGTGCGATCACGCCGCGGATCGGCGGCGCGATGACCGCCCACAGCGCACCGACGAGCACACCGGCGGCGGTGAGCGCGGCGACCACGGTCAGCGCCGCGCGGTTACGGGAGGTCCGCGGCGCGGCACCGTCGGTCATCGCAGCTCCAGGTCCTTGGAATCGGTGGTGCCGTGTCGCGAGCAGGTGGCCGACCAGCCGTCGGGACGCACCTGGACCACCATGCGGCGGCCACAGTCGGCGCAGAAGCGCGGCGGTTCCAGGCCGAGCCGCGCGGCCGTCGGCACCTCGGTGCCGTCGGGTTCACCGGTGTAGACGTTGAACGCCATGTCAGCAGTTCTACCCGGTGATCAGAGTGTGGCGTTGAGCGCCTTGATCGGCATCTGCAGATCCTCGAGCAGTTCGAGGTCCGACTCGGCCGGGCGGCCCAGCGTGGTGAGGTAGTTGCCGACGATGACGGCGTTGATGCCGCCGAGGATGCCCTGCTTGGCGCCGAGGTCGCCGAGGGTGATCTCGCGGCCGCCCGCGAAGCGCAGCATGGTGCGCGGCAGCGCGAGCCGGAACGCGGCGACGGCCTTGAGCGCCTCGCTGGCGGGCAGCACCTCGAGGTCGCCGAACGGGGTGCCCGGACGCGGGTTGAGGAAGTTCAGCGGAACCTCGTGCGGGTCGAGTTCGGCCAGCTGGGCGGCGAACTCGGCGCGCTGCTCGAGGGTCTCGCCCATGCCGAGGATGCCGCCGCAGCAGACCTCCATGCCGGCGTCGCGGACCATCTGCAGGGTGTCCCAGCGCTCCTCCCACGTGTGGGTGGTGACGACGTTGGGGAAGAACGACTTGGCGGTCTCGAGGTTGTGGTTGTAGCGGTGCACGCCCATCTCGGCGAGGCGGTCCACCTGCTCCTGGCTCAGCATGCCCAGCGAGCAGGCGACGTGGATGTCGACCTCGTTGCGGATGGCCTCGATGCCGGCGGCGACCTGCGCCATCAGCCGCTCGTCCGGGCCGCGCACGGCGGCGACGATGCAGAACTCGGTGGCACCGGTCTTGGCGGTCTGCTTGGCGGCCTCGACCAGGCTCGGGATGTCCAGCCAGGCGCTGCGCACCGGGGACGCGAACAGCCCGGACTGCGAGCAGAAGTGACAGTCCTCCGGGCAGCCGCCGGTCTTGAGGCTGATGATGCCCTCGACCTCGACCTCGGGGCCGCACCACTTCATCCGCACCTCGTGCGCGAGGGCGAGCAGATCGTCGAGCCGCTCATCGGGCAGCTGCAGCACCTGCAGCGTCTGGTCCTGGTTCAGGCCTTCACCGCGCTCGAGGACCTGCTCACGGGCCACTGCCAGAATGTCGGTCAAAACGTCCGCCCTCTCGGTTGAACACGTCGGCCGGGCCGACAATTGAACACGTCGGCCGGGCCGACAATTGAACACGTCGGCCGGGCCGACAATTGAACACTGTTCAGGTTAGGGTATCGGCGTGCAGCTCCACAAACGCGACGTGGTCGAGGCGGCGACGGCCCTGCTGGACAACTTCGGCCTGGCCGATCTGACGATGCGCAGGCTCGCGCGCGAGCTGGAGGTCTCCCCCGGCGCGCTGTACTGGCACTTCGCCAACAAGCAGGAGCTGCTCGGCGCGGTGGCCGACCGGATCCTCGAGCCGGTCGGCGACGTCACCGGTCCGTGGCGGGGGCGGATCGCCGGGTTGTGCGCGGCGCTGCGTGATGCGCTGCTGTCGCACACCGACGGCGCCGAGCTGGTGTCGGCGAGCTTCGCCGCGGGTCAGTCGGAGCGGATGACGGCGCTGCTGGCCCACCTGGGCGAGGCGGCCGCCGACGCCGGGGTGCCCGCCGAACAGGCCGGGCTGGCCGCCCGCACCGTCGTCTACTACGTGCTGGGGTTCACCGTCGACGAGCAGTCGCGCCTGCAGTGGGACGCCGCCGGCGCCGAGCTGCCGGAAGACCAGTCGGCTTTGGCCGACGACGCCTCCGCGCGCTTCCGGTTCGGGGTGGAGCTGCTACTCAACGGCCTGGCCGCCCCGGTGACCACGGGCTAACGCTTCGGCGAGACGTGCATGGTGATCTGCGCGGTCACGAACACGGTGCCGTTGGCGTCCTGAACCTCCACCGGGACAACCAGTTTCGTCGGTTCGTCGCCGAACTCCGGGATCTCGTCGAGGCGGGCGGTCGCGGTGACCGCGGTGCGGGCCTGCGCCTTGTACTCCACCGTCATCCCCGCCGGGATCCAGCGGTGGGTGGCCGGGACGGTCGCATCGGTCATCAGCCCGGCGACCAGTTCGGCCATGTTGCACGACGCGATCGCGTGGAAACTGCCCAGATGGTTGTGCACCCCGCGCCGGTTGGGCGCGGTGGCGCGACAGTATCCGGGCCGCAGCTCCCGCAGTCGCGGGTGGACGCTGCGGAAGTACGGCGCCTTGAAGCACACCGCCTGGCTGAGCAGCCGGTCGCCGAACGGAAGCTTCTCGAGGTTCTGCCAGATCGCCAGATTGCTAGGCATCGGTTCTCCTGTCGGTCGGGGGTTCCAGGGTCAGGACGGCCCGCACGGCGGCCGCCAGCCGGTCGCGCGCACCGGGGGCCGGTGCCGGGCCGCCGCGCAGCAGCAGCGCGGTGGGCAACTCGACGACGCAGTCGCGGATGACGGCGACCGCGTTGCGGCCGCGCCTGCCCCACATCGCCTGTGCGAGTTCGATAAACAGCGCGGTGAGCTCGTCGTCGAGGCCGCGCAACTGCTCGGCCACCGGCGCGGGCACCTCACCGTCACCGAGGAGTTCGTCGCGTCGCACCGACAGCAGGAACCGCGCCGAGGTCGGGTGCATATCGAGGAAGGTCGCGGGACACTCGGCCGCGGCGACGACGGCGTCGGCGGCCGGCTCCAGACCCGAGGCCAGCGCCCGCGTCACCGCGTCGCGCTGGGCGGCCAGGAACCGCCGGGCCGCGCGCAGCCACACCTGGGCCAGCAGCCCGGCGCGCGAGCCGAACGCGTGGTAGATCGCGCCGTTGGAGATGCCGGTGGCCTCCGACAGCGCGCGGATCGTCACGGCCGACACCCCGGCCCGCACGGCGAGGCGTTCCGCCTCGTCCATCAGCGGACCGAAGTCGACAACCCGCGGTCTCGGCATACCCGGCACAATAACAGAGCGCTTGCTCTGTAATGATCTGTGCAGGTCAGCGGATCGGATACTCCCGTTTGGCGTCGCCGTCCCAGCGCCGCAGCCCGGCGATGGCACCGGTGATCTCGGCCGGCTTGCCCGCGATCCGCACGGCGCGGCCCATCTGCGCGGGCACCACCCGGCGCGCCAGCGTCACGTGCGCGGTCCAGGCGTCCGGCAGCGCGTTGGCCATCGGGGAGGGGTGGGTGTACGGGCCGCACAGCCGGTGCACCTCGGCGTGCAGCTCCAGCAGCGCGGCGGTGGGCACCACCAGCCGTGCCAGCACCGCCTTGGCGCGGCCGAAGAACAGCGGCGCCCCGATCCGGCACGGCATCGGGAACCGGTCCGACAGCGAGGCCAGCACCGCGTCGACCGCCGGGTCGATACGTTCGGCCACCGTCAGCGTCGCGTGCGGTCGCGCCGCGGGCGCCTGACTGGGAATTCCGGCGTCCCGCAAGGCATCCCAGATGCCGCGGATCGTCGCCTCGGTGTCGGGGTCGAACACCAGCTCCACCGAGTGCACCATGGTCAGACCAGGCTCTTGACCCAGTCGGCGTCGAACGCCGACGCACATGTGGCCGCGAACTCGTCCGCGCTCAACGCGCCCGCCTCCGCGGGCAGCACCGCGCGTACCGGTGCCAGCTCCGCGAGCGCCTCACGGTTACCCAGCTCCGCCACGCCCGGCTCGTCCGGCCACGCCCCGATCACCAGACCGGCACACGAAAGCCCTTTGGCGGCAATGGCTTCCAGCGTCAGCGCGGTGTGGTTGAGCGTGCCGAGGCCGGCGGAGACCACCACCAGCACCGGGGCCGACAACGCCACCGCGAGGTCGCGCAGCGTGGTGCCCGCGCCGATCTCGACCAGCAGTCCGCCCGCACCCTCCACCAGGGTCAGCGCGGCGTGCGGCACGGCGGCGACGAGTTCCTCCCGGGTGGGCAGCGCCAGCCCGGACCGTTCGGCGGCCGCGCGCGGCGCGAGCGGTTCGCGGTAGCGCCAACCGCCGACCAACCGGTGCTGCCCCACCCCGGCCAGCCGGGCCACCTCAGCGAGGTCGTCGTCTTCCGGAAACCCGGTCTGCACCGGCTTGTTCACCGCGACGTCGAGGCCGGCCAGTCGCGCGCTGCACGCCAGCGCCGCGGTCGCCACGGTCTTGCCGACGCCGGTGTCGGTTCCGGTGACGACGAGTGTGGTCACGCGAACTCGGCCAGCACGTCGGTGAGAACCGTACGCGTGAAGGTCATCTCCTCATCGGTGAGCGACGCGCGCGCCGACAGCCGCAGCCGCGAGGTGCCCGCGGGCACCGTCGGCGGGCGGAAGCAGCCGACCCGCAGCCCGCGCTCCAGGCACGCCGCCGCCGCGCCGTAGGCCACCTCGGGTTCGCCGAGGATCACCGACACCACCGCCGATTCCGGGGCCTCCGGCACCCCGCACACCGTCGCCAGGTCGGTCGCGTGGTCGATGACCGCCCGCGCCCGCCACGGCTCGGCGATCAGCACCTGCAGCGCCGCCCACGCCGCGCCGACGGCCGCCGGGGCCAGGCCGGTGTCGAAGATGAACGGCCGGGCGGCGTCGATGAGGTGGGCGCGCACGGCGGCCGGTCCGAGCACCACACCGCCCTGGCTGCCCAGCGCCTTGGACAGCGTCGTGGTCATCACGACGTCCGGCGCGCCGGCCAGGCCGACCTCGTGCAGCAGGCCGCGGCCGCCCTCACCGCGCACGCCGAGGCCGTGGGCCTCGTCGACGATGAGCAGAGCGCCGTGGCGGCGGCAGACGTCGTGCAGCTCCTTCAGCGGCGCGAGCACCCCGTCGGCGGAGAACACCGAGTCGGTGAGCACCACGGCGCGCTCCTCGGTGCGGTCGGCCAGCGCGCTCGCCACCGCGGCGACGTCGCGGTGCGGGGTGACCACCACCCGGGCCCGCGACAACCGGCAGGCGTCGACCAGCGAGGCGTGGGTGAGCGCGTCGGAGACCACCAGCGATCCGGGACCCGACAGCGCGACGACGGCGCCGAGGTTGGCGGTGTAGCCCGACGAGAACACCAGCGCCGACTCGGCGCCGACGAACTCCGCCAGCGCCCGCTCGAAGCCCTCGTGCAGTTCGGTGTTGCCGGTGACCAGCCGCGACCCGGTCGACCCGGCGCCCCAGGTGCGCAGCGCCTCGAGGCCGCCCTCGATCACGGCGGGGTGCTGGGACAGGCCGAGGTAGTCGTTGGATGCCAGGTCCAGGTCGGTGCCGACGGGGGTGCGCACCCGCAGCGACCGACGCAGACCCTCGGCACGCCGCTGCCGCTCGACGTCAGCGAGCCAGGCCAGCGGGGAAAGACCTGCGCGCGTCACGGTGCTCCCTCACGTCCGGACTTGAACGGTGTTCAGGTTAGCAGTGTGCGCGCGACGCCCACCATTCCGGACGCGATCGCCGCGATCTCGTCGGGCGTGCAGATATACGGCGGCATCGCATAGATGAGGTTGCGGAACGGGCGCAGCCACAGGCCCCGCTCCAACGCGGCGGGGGTGGCGACCCGCAGGTCGACGGGCCGGTCCAGCTCGATCACCCCGATCGCGCCGAGCACCCGCACATCGGCGACCCCGGCCAGCCAAGCCGCCGGCGCCAGACCCTCGCGCAGACCCGCCTCGATCCCGCGCACCGTGGCGCGCCAGTCCGAGTCCAGCAGCACCTCCACCGAGGCCACCCCGACCGCGCAGGCCAGCGCGTTGGCCATGAACGTCGGGCCGTGCATCAGCGCGCCGGGCTCGTGGGTGCTGATCGTCTCGGCGATCTCGCGCGTGCACAGCGTCGCCGCCAGCGTGATGTAGCCGCCGGTCAGCGCCTTGCCGACGCACATGATGTCCGGGCAGACGCCGACGTGGTCGGCGGCGAACAACTCGCCGGTGCGGCCGAAGCCGGTGGCGATCTCGTCGAAGATCAGCAGCACACCGTGGCGGGTACAGATGTCGCGCAGCGCCGTCAGGTAGCGGGGGTCGTGGAACCGCATCCCGCCCGCCCCCTGGACGACGGGTTCGACGATCACCGCGGCCAGCTCGTCGGCGTGCTCGGCCAGTTGGCGTTCGAAGGCCTCGACGTAGGCCTCGTCGTACTCCGCGGGCACCGCCGGGGCGAACTCCTGGGCGGCCAGCACGTCGGTCCACAGCGAGTGCATGCCGCCGTCGGGGTCGCACACGCTCATCGGGGTGAACGTGTCGCCGTGGTAGCCGCCGCGCCACGTCATCAACCGGTGTTTGTCGAAGCGGCCGAGGCTGCGCCAGTACTGGAGCGCCATCTTGGCGGCCACCTCCACCGACACCGACCCGGAGTCGCTGAAGAACACGGTGTCCAGGCCCTCAGGTGTGATCTCCACCAACAACTGGGCCAGCCGGGCGGCCGGTTCGTGGGTCAACCCGCCGAACATGACGTGGTTCATCGTGGCCAGCTGACGGGTGATCGCGGCGTCCAGAACGGGGTGGCCGTGGCCGTGAATCGCCGTCCACCACGACGCCATCGCATCGAGAACCCGCAGGTCACGGCCTTCGTGATGCACGGTAAGCCACGCGCCGCGGGCGCCGACGGCAACCACCGGAGCCAGCGCCTCCGCGCCGATCGTGCTGTAGGGATGCCAGATGTGGGCGGCATCGACCGCGCTGATCTCGGCAGGCGTCATGGCTGGCACCTTGGGTAGATTATCGGTCGACCATGATGACCCTCGCCCCTCCCCGGCCGGCGCTCGTCTCCGATCCGGGCATCTCCCCGCGCGCCGCCATCGGATCGAAGGGTTCACGGAATTCCGCGGCCTACCGGCACGATCTGGACGGGCTGCGCGGCATCGCGATCCTGCTCGTCGCGGTGTTCCACGTGTGGTTCGGCCGGGTGTCGGGCGGCGTCGACGTGTTCCTGACGCTGTCGGGCTTCTTCTTCGGCGGCCGGATGCTGCGCACCGCGATGACGCCCGCCGCCCCGCTGCGGCCGGTGCCGGAGATCAAACGGCTGGCGCGACGGCTGCTGCCCGCGCTGATCGTGGTGCTCGCCGCGGGGGCGGTGCTGACCATCCTGATCCAGCCCGAGACCCGGTGGGAGACCTACGCCGACCAGAGCCTGGCCAGCCTCTTCTACTACCAGAACTGGGAGCTGGCCAACACCGCGTCGAACTACCTGCGCGCCGGCGAGGCGGTCAGCCCGCTGCAGCACATCTGGTCGATGTCGGTGCAGGGCCAGTTCTACATCGCGTTCCTGGCGCTGATCTTCGGCACCGCGGTGCTGTTCCGCCGGGTGTTCGGCAGGCACATGCGGCTGGCGTACGTGCTGCTGCTGAGCGCGCTGACCATCGCCTCGTTCGTCTACGCCATCTACGCGCACAACGCCGACCAGGCCACCGCCTACTACGACAGCTTCGCCCGCGCCTGGGAGCTGCTGGTCGGCGCGCTGGTCGGCTCGGTGGTCTCCCACCTGCGGATGCCGATGTGGTTGCGCACGGTGTTCGCGGTGGTCGCGCTGGCGGCGATCCTGTCGTGCGGCGCCCTGATCGACGGGGTGAAGGAGTTTCCGGGCCCGTGGGCGCTGGTCCCAGTCGGCGCGACGGTGCTGTTCATCCTGTCGGCCGCCAACCGGATGGCCGACCCGCACTGCGCGGGCCGGATGCCGCTGCCCAACCGGCTGCTGGCGGCCAAGCCGTTCGTGACGCTGGGCTCGATGGCCTACTCGCTGTACCTGTGGCACTGGCCGCTGCTGATCTTCTGGCTGTCCTCCTCTGGCCACGACCACGCCAACTTCCTCGACGGTCTGGTCGTGCTGGCGGTCTCCGGGGTGCTGGCGTGGCTGACGATGCGCTACATCGAGAACCCGCTGCGCTACCGGGCGCCCGCGGCCCGGCCGGTGCCGACGTTCGGCAGGCGCCGCAACCCGACCAAAGTGCTGGGCACGATCGTGGTCCTGCTGGCCGTCACGCTGACCGTGACGTCGTTCTCCTGGCGCGCGCACATGTCCGGGCAGCGGGCCAACAGCGCGGAGTTGGCCGGGCTGTCCTCCCGCGACTACCCGGGCGCGGCGGCGCTGCTGAACAAGTCGAAGGTGCCCAAGGTGCCGATGCGCCCGACGGTGCTGGAGGCCAAGAACGACCTGCCGCTGACCACGATCGACGGGTGCATCAGCGATTTTGAGAACGCCGAGGTGATCACCTGCACCTACGGCGACACCAAGGCCAAGCGGACCATCGCGCTGGCCGGCGGTTCGCACGCCGAGCACTGGATCACCGCGCTGGACATGCTCGGCAAACAGCACGGCTTCAAGGTCACCACCTATCTGAAGATGGGCTGCCCGCTGACCACCGAGAAGCTGCCGCGGGTGATGGGCGACAACCGCCCCTACCCCAACTGCCACGAGTGGAACCAGAAGGTGATGAAGCAGATCATCGCCGACCGGCCCGACTACGTCTTCACCACCTCCACCCGGCCGTGGAACATCCGGCCCGGCGACGTGATGCCGCAGAACTACGTGGGCATCTGGCAGGAGTTGTCCGACAACGGTATTCCCATCCTGGCGATGCGCGACACGCCGTGGCTGGTGCGCAACGGGCGGGCGTTCTTCGCCTCCGACTGCCTGGCCAACGGCGGTGACGCGATCTCGTGCGGAACCAAGCGTTCCGACGTACTGTCAGATCGCAACCCCACACTCGATTTCGTCGACCGGTTCCCGATGCTCAAACCGCTCGACATGAGTGATGCGGTGTGCCGCAAGGACATCTGCCGGGCTGTGGAGGGGAATGTGCTGCTGTACCACGACGCTCACCACATCTCCAAGACCTACATGCGCACGATGGCGCCCGAACTCGGAAGGCAGATCGGCGAAGCCACCGGTTGGTGGACCACTCCATGAGCTCGTCGGTCCCGACGGTCTGGCCGGGTACGCCGTACCCGCTCGGGGCCACCTACGACGGCGCGGGCACCAACTTCTCGGTGTTCTCCGAGGTCGCCGAACGGGTCGAGCTGTGCCTGATCGGCAAGGACGGCTCCGAGGAGCGCATCGACCTCGATGAGGTCGACGGCTACGTCTGGCACTGCTACCTTCCGACGATCAGTCCCGGCCAGCGCTACGGCTTCCGGGTGCACGGCCCGTGGGATCCGGCCAACGGCCACCGCTGCGATCCGAGCAAGCTGCTGCTCGACCCCTACGGCAAGTCGTTCCACGGCGAGTTCAAGTGGGGGCAGGCGCTGTTCTCCTACGACCTCGACGCCGAGGACCCGGCCAGCGGCGGCACCCCGCCGCGCGTCGACTCGCTGGGCCACACCATGACCAGCGTCGTGATCAACCCGTTCTTCCAGTGGGCCAACGACCGCGCCCCGCGCACCCCGTACCACGAGACGGTGATCTACGAGGCGCACGTCAAGGGCATGACACAGTGCCATCCCGGCGTCCCCGAGGAACTGCGCGGCACCTACGCCGGGCTGTGCCACCCGGCCATCATCGACCACCTCAAGTCGCTCAACGTCACCGCGATCGAGCTGATGCCGGTGCACCAGTTCCTGCACGACCACCGGCTGGTGCAGTTGGGTCTGCGAAACTACTGGGGCTACAACACTTTCGGGTTCTTCGCCCCGCACTACGAGTACGCGGCCACCAAACACGCGGGCGGCGCGGTGGCCGAGTTCAAGACGATGGTGCGGACCTTCCACGAGGCCGGCATCGAGGTCATCCTCGACGTGGTCTACAACCACACCGCCGAGGGCAACCACCTGGGTCCGACGCTGAACTTCCGCGGCATCGACAACGCCGCCTACTACCGGCTGCTCGACGAGGACAAGCGCTTCTACAAGGACTTCACCGGCACCGGTAACAGCCTCAACGCCCGCCACCCGCACACCCTGCAGCTGATCATGGACTCGCTGCGGTACTGGGTGCAGGACATGCACGTCGACGGGTTCCGCTTCGACCTGGCCGCCACGCTGGCCCGCGAGCTGCACGACGTGGACCGGCTGAGCGCGTTCTTCGACATCGTGCAGCAGGATCCGGTGATCAGCCAGGTGAAGCTGATCGCCGAGCCGTGGGACATCGGCGAGGGCGGCTACCAGGTAGGCAACTTCCCGGGTTTGTGGACCGAGTGGAATGGGAAGTATCGCGACACTGTGCGTGATTACTGGCGGGGCGAGCCCGCGACACTCGGCGAGTTCGCCTCGCGGCTGACCGGTTCCTCGGATCTGTACGAGGCCACCGGCCGGCGGCCCAGCGCGTCCATCAACTTCGTCACCTGCCATGACGGGTTCACGTTGAACGACCTGGTGTCGTACAACGAGAAACACAACGAGGCCAACGGCGAGGACAACCGCGACGGCGAGAGCCACAACAGGTCGTGGAACTGCGGGGTGGAGGGCCCCACCGACGACCCGGAGATCAACGCGCTGCGCACCAAGCAGATGCGCAACATCATGGGCACGCTGATGGTGTCGCAGGGTACCCCGATGATCAGCCACGGCGACGAGATCGGCCGCACCCAGTACGGCAACAACAACGTCTACTGCCAGGACAACGAGCTGTCCTGGATGGACTGGTCGCTGTGCGAGAAGAACGCCGACATGCTGGAGTTCACCCGCAGGGTGACGCGCCTGCGCCGGGACCACCCGGTGTTCCGCCGCCGCCGGTTCTTCGAGGGCAAGCCGATCCGCAGCGGTGTCCAGATGCGCGACATCGCCTGGCTCACCCCCGCGGGCGAGGAGATGACCATCGACGACTGGGGCCACGGCCTCGGCCGGTGCGTGGCGGTGTTCCTCAACGGCGACGCCATCACCGCGCCCAACGCCCGTGGCGAACGCGTCGTCGACGACTCGTTCCTGTTGTGCTTCAACGCCCACGACCACCCGCTGGAGTTCGTCACCCCGCCGGACACCTACGCCAGGGAGTGGACCGCGGAACTGGACACCGCCCACCCCACCGGCGCCGCGGATCTGGTCGTCAAGGCCGGTGAGACGATCTCGCTGCAGGCGCGGTCGCTGCTGGTCATGCGTAAGACGGCGTAGCGCCATGACCCCGCTGTCGACATATCGACTCCAGATGCGCGGTGACGCATTCACTTTCGCCGACGCCGAGAACCTGCTCGACTACTTCGCCGAGCTGGGCGTCTCACACCTGTACCTGTCGCCGATCCTGACCGCCGCCGAGGGCTCCACCCACGGCTATGACGTCACCGACCCGACCTCCATCTCCCCCGCGCTCGGCGGGCCCGACGGTTTCGCGCGGCTGTCCCGGTCCGCGCGGGCCAGGGGCCTCGGGCTGATCGTGGACATCGTGCCCAACCACGTCGGCGTGGAGAAACCGCGGCAGAACGCATGGTGGTGGGACGTGCTCAAGCACGGGCGCGACTCGGCGTACGCCTCCTTCTTCGATATCGACTGGGAGCTCGCCGACGGGCGGGTGGTGCTGCCGGTGCTCGGATCCGACGACGACACCGCCGATCTCGTCGTCGACGACAGCGGCGACGAGCCGGTGCTGCGGCTCGGCGACCTGGTCTACCCGATCGCGCCCGGCACCGGCGACGGCACCGGACCGCAGGTGCACGACCGCCAGCACTACCGGCTGACCGGCTGGCGCGGCGGGGTGTGCGGGTACCGCCGGTTCTTCTCGATCACCTCGCTGGCCGCGCTGCGCCAGGAGGACCGCGCGGTGTTCGACGCGACGCACGTCGAGGTCAGACGCTGGTTCGACGAGGGCCTGGTCGACGGGGTGCGCATCGATCATCCGGACGGGTTGGCCGATCCGGCCGGCTACCTGACCTGGCTGCGCGAGATCACCGGTCCGGACGCCTGGATCGTGATCGAGAAGATCCTGGCCCCCGGTGAACCGCTGGAGCCCGGCCTGCCGGTGGCCGGTACCACCGGATACGACGCGATGCGCGAGATCGGCGGGGTGTGCCTCGACCCGGCCGGTGAACGCCCGCTGACCGAGCTGTTCGAAACCGCCGGGCTGCCTTACGATTCGCTGCCCGCACAGGCCAGACAGTTGAAGGTCGCCGCGGTGACCGACACGCTGGCCAGCGAGCTGGCCCGGCTGCGCCGCACCGTGGTGGCCGCGACCGGCGCCGACCACCCGGCGCTGCCGGAGTCGATCGCCGCGCTGCTCAGCCGCGTCGAGGTGTACCGCTCCGACTACCGCTGCCTGTCGCTGGTGCTGCCCACCGCGTTCGCCGAGACCGCCGCGCAGCGGCCCGATCTCAGCGCCCCGCTGGCGCTGCTGGCCGCGGCGCTGGAGCGCAGCCGGGAGACCGCGGCGCGGTTGCAGCAGTTGTGCGGGGCGGCCACGGCGAAGTCGATGGAGGACTGCCTGTTCTACCGGGACGCCCGACTGGTCTCGCTCAACGAGGTCGGCTCCGAACCGCACCTGTTCGGGGTGTCGGTCGCGGAGTTCCACCAGCGCGCCGGGGTGCGCGCCGCGCTGTGGCCGCACGCGATGGTGGCGCTGTCGACGCACGACACCAAGCGCGGCGAGGATGTGCGCGCCCGCATCGGGGTGCTGTCCCAGGTGCCGTCGCTGTGGGCCGAACTGGTCGGCAAGTGGACGACGGTCGCCCCGCCGCCGGACACCGCGACCGGACTGTTCCTGTGGCAGAACATCTTCGGTGTATGGCCCGGCGACGGCGTGATCACCGATGAGGTCCGCAGGCGCCTGCACGACTACGCCGAGAAGGCCATCCGCGAGGCGGGCACCCGCACGTCGTGGAACGATCCGGACACCGAGTTCGAGGCCGCGGTGCACACCTGGCTGGACACCGTGCTGCAGGGCCGGATCGCCGCGGAGATGACATCGCTGGTGGACCACCTCGACGGGTATGCGCGCAGCGATGCGCTCGGCCAGAAGTTGTTGTCACTCACCGTGCCCGGGGTGCCCGACATCTACCAGGGCACGGAGCTGTGGGAGGACAGCCTGGTCGACCCGGACAACCGGCGTCCCGTCGACTACGCGGCACGGCAGGCGGCGCTCGCCGAGCTCACCCACCCGAAGCTGCGGGTGGTGGCGGCCGCGCTGGCGGTCCGCAGGGCCAGGCCGCAGACCTTCACCGACGGCGGCTACTCCCCCGTGCTGGCCGCGGGCCCGGCCGCCGAGCATCTGCTGGCGTTCGTCCGCGGCACCGACGTGCTGACCGCGGTGACCCGCCACTCGGTGCGACTGTCGGAGACCGGTTGGGGCGACACGTCGCTGGCGCTGCCCGCCGGGGTGTGGACCGACCGGCTCACCGGGCGCGGCCACCGCGGCGTGGTGCCGGCCGCCGACCTGTTCGCCGACCTGCCCGTCGCCCTGCTGGAGCGTGCACAATGACCGAGTTCCGAGTGTGGGCACCGCGACCGGAACGGGTCCGGCTCGACGTCGAGGGTGCGCTGCACCCGATGACACAGTCCGACGACGGGTGGTGGCGCGCCGAGGTGGACACCGCGCCCGACGCGCGGTACGGCTATGTCCTCGACGACGACCCGACCGTGCTGCCCGATCCCCGCTCCCCGCGCCAGCCCGACGGTGTGCACGCCAGATCGCAGCTGTGGCAACCGGATCCGGACGCGTGGCGCGACGGCTCCTGGGCGGGACGCTCGATCGAGGGAGCGGTGATCTACGAGTTGCACGTCGGCACCTTCACCCCCGAGGGCACGTTCGACTCGGCGATCGGCAGGCTCGACCACCTCGTCGACCTGGGCGTCGACTTCGTCGAGCTGATGCCGGTCAACGCGTTCGGCGGCACGCACGGCTGGGGGTACGACGGAGTGCTCTGGTACGCCGTGCACGAACCCTACGGCGGGCCCGACGGCCTGGTCCGCCTGGTCAACGCCTGCCACGAACGCGGCCTCGGCGTGCTGATCGACGCCGTGTTCAACCATCTGGGCCCGTCGGGCAACTACATGCCGCGGTTCGGGCCGTACCTGAGTTCGGGCAGCAATCCGTGGGGCGAGTCGATCAACATCTCCGGGCCCGACGCCGACGAGGTGCGCAGGCACATCATCGACTGCGCGCTGCGCTGGATGCGCGAGTTCCACGCCGACGGGCTGCGGCTGGACGCCGTGCACGCGCTGGTGGACACCACCGCGATCCACATCCTCGAGGAGTTGTCCGCCGAAACCGACGCGCTGGCCGTGGAACTGGGCCGGCCGCTGTCGCTGATCGCCGAGAGCGACCTCAACGATCCGCGGTTGATCACCCCGCGCGACCGCGGCGGGCTGGGCATGACCGCGCAGTGGGACGACGACATCCACCACGCCATCCACTCCGCGGTCTCCGGGGAACGCCAGGGCTACTACCGCGACTTCGGCACCCTGGAGGCGCTGGCGGTCACGCTGCGCAACGGCTACTTCCACGCGGGCACGTACTCGTCGTTCCGGCACCGCCGCCACGGCCGTCCGCTGGACACCGCCACCATCCCGGCGACCCGACTGCTGGCCTACACGCTCACCCACGATCAGGTCGGCAACCGCGCGGTCGGTGACCGCCCGTCGCAGAACCTGACGTTCGGGCAGTTGGCGGTCAAGGCCGCGCTGGCGCTCGGATCGCCGTACACGGCAATGCTTTTCATGGGTGAGGAGTGGGGCTCGTCGTCGCCGTTCCAGTTCTTCAGCTCGCATCCGGAGCCGGAGCTGGCGCGCGCCACCGCCGAGGGACGCAAGCGCGAGTTCGCCGAGCACGGCTGGGACGCCGACGAGATCCCCGACCCGCAGGACCCGCAGACGTTTCTGCGCTCCAAGCTGGTGTGGGACGAGCTCGGCGACGGTGAGCACGCGCGGCTGCTGAGTACCTACAAGGCGCTGATCGCGCTGCGCCGCACCGAACCCGACCTGGCCGATCCGTGGCTGGACCACCTGCGGGTGGACTACGACGAGCAGCGGCGCTGGATCGTGATGCACCGTGGCGCGGTCGCCATCGCCTGCAACCTGGGAGCCGACCCGGTCGAGGTGCCGGTCGGCGGGCGGCTGCTGCTGGCCTGGGGGGAGCCCGCGGTGTCCGCGGAATCGACGCGGCTGGACGGACATTCGTTCGCGATCGTCAAGTCGTGAGCTGTCAAGCCGTTATCCCCAGCCGCGCCGCCTGTGGATAACCGATTACCGGGTTGCGCCCGACCCGGGTGATGCTCGGTGCATGAGCCACTCGTACAGACCGCCGCCCATCGAGACGGCGACCGATCCGATCCACTCGACCGCGGACCTTCGCGAGCGCTGGCGGGCGCTGATGGGGCCGCTGGGGTTCGGCCACCGCGTGCTGTGGGTGGGGTTCGTCGGCCCGAACCGCCGGATGATCAAGGCGATCAGCCGGGTGCCGCTGCCGACCGCCGCCAACGCCGACCTCGCCGACGAGGTGGCCGCCGGCTGCCGCGACGTGCTCGCCGACTTCCCGGCGGGCACCACGGTGGCCTATCTGCTCACCCGGCCCGGCGTGGGCCCGGTCTCACGGCTGGACCGGCAGTGGGCGCAGCTCCTGGAGTCGGCCGCGCGCAGGCACGGGGTCGGCATCCAGCCGATCTTCCGGGCCCACGACGAGTCGGTGGACCTGCTAGAGCAGGTACCGGTAGGCCGGTGAGTCGGGTTCCAGCGCCTCGACGTGGATGTCGGATTCGTTCATCCGCTTGAGCAGGCCGTCGAGATCGGCGGCCGAGCCGAGCTCGATACCGACCAGCGCCTCGCCGGTCTCGCGGTTGTTGCGCTTGACGTACTCGAACAGCGTGATGTCGTCGTTGGGGCCGAGCACCTGGTCGAGGAACCGGCGCAGCGCGCCGGGCTCCTGCGGGAAGTCCACCAGGAAGTAGTGCTTGAGGCCGAGGTGCACCAGGGAGCGCTCCAGCACCTCGCCGTAGCGGGACACGTCGTTGTTGCCGCCGGAGATGACGCACACCACCGTCGAGCCCGGTTCGACGTCGGTCTCGGTCAACGCCGCCACCGACAGCGCACCGGCGGGTTCGGCGATGATGCCCTCGTTCTGGTAGAGGTCGAGCATCGCGGTGCACACCGCACCCTCGTCCACGGTGGTCATCGACACCATGTCGCCCGCGGCGCTGAGCACCTGGAACGGCAGGGTGCCGGCACGCTTGACCGCCGCGCCGTCGACGAACTGGTCGACCTCGTCGAGTTCTACCGGTTCGCCTGCGGCCAGCGCGGCCATCATCGAGGCGGCGCCGGCGGGCTCGACGCCCAGCACCGAGGTGTTGGTCGTGCGCTCCGCCAGATACGACGTGATGCCGGCGATGCAGCCGCCGCCGCCGACCGGGACGATCACGGTGTCGGGTTCGTCGTCGAGCTGGTCGAGGATCTCCGCGGCGATGGTGCCCTGGCCGGCCATCGTGCGCAGGTCGTCGTACGGCGGCACCAGGGTCGCCCCGGTGCGGGCCACGTCGTCGAGAGCAGCGGCCGCGGCGTCGTCGTAGGTGCGGCCGGTCACGATCAGCTCGATGTACTCACGGCCGTGGTAGCGGATGCGGTCACGCTTCTGCTTGGGGGTCTTGCCGGGCACGTACACCCGCCCGCGCACACCCATCGAGCGGCAGGCCATCGCGAAGCCCTGGGCGTGGTTGCCCGCCGACGAGCACACCACCCCGGCGGCCAGCTCCTCGGCGGACAGCTGCATCAGCACGTTGTGGGCGCCGCGCAACTTGTAGGACCGCACCGGCTGCAGATCCTCGCGCTTGACGTAAACGGTGGCGCCGGTGGCGTCGGACAGCCGTTCGCAGAGCTGAAGTGGCGTCTTGTGCACCACGCCGGAAATTCGCTGAGCGGCCTCGTCGATATCGGCCGCGGTCAGCGGCGACGTTCTCGGGGCCTGGCTCAGTTCAGCGGACACTCGTCAATAGTGCCACCACGCTGGCGGTTTCTCGGAATCGGACTGGTCAGTCCACCGGGGTGAGCACGAACACCGGGATCTGCCGGTCGGTCTTCTTCTGGTAGTCGGCGTAGTCCGGCCAGGCGGCGACGGCGCGTTCCCACCAGAGCGCCTTCTCCTCGCCGAACACCTCCCGGGCGTCGTATTCCCTGGTCACCGCGCCGTCCTGCAACTCAACCCGCGGATGGGCCTTGATGTTGTAGTACCAGAACGGGTTCTTCGGGGCGCCGCCCTGGGACGCCACCACGGCGTACTCGCCGTTGTGCTCCACCCGCATCAGCGGCGTCCGGCGGATCTTCCCGGTCTTGGCGCCGACGGTGGTGAGCAGGATGATCGGCTTGCCCTTGAGGTCGATGCCCTCGGTGCTGCCCGTCTCGAGGATCTTGTCGGCGTGTTCGCGGACCCAGTCCCACGGACTCGGTTCATACTCTCCGGTGAGCGGCATACGACCAGCCTAAACGGCACCTTCCAAGCCGGCGTTTCGGCTACCCGAAACTTTGTTTACGAGCTATCGTCGAGATATGACCACGGCAGGCGATTTCCGTATCGCGGCTACTCACGCACCGCGCGAGTTGCGCCGCGAGATCAGCATCGCCGGTGTGCCGTGGCCGGCCCACAAGGTCGCCGCCCTGGTGTTGGGCGCGCTGGTGGCCCTGGTGATCGGCGTGGCCACGGTGACCGCGGCGACGGCGGTGCTCGCCGGCGCGGCTGTCGGCACCCTCGCCTGGGTCATCGGCGGCGTACTGTCGCCGCCCACGGCGGGTTGATCCACGCCGTCACCCTTCTCGCCGCCAACCTGGTTCCGGCCGCCGGTTGGTTCGTGCAGCACTGGTCGGCGGGCACCACGCTGGTGGTGTACTGGATCGAGAACGTCGTCACCTGCCTGTTCATCGCGGTGCGGATCGTCGCCCACCGGCGAATGCGCCCGTGCCGCGGGCACTTCCGGTACCTGGCACCGATCACCGACCGCAAGACGCGGCGCGCCACCCGCAGCGACGGATCGTTCCTCAGGAGCTTCGCGGTCATCGCGGCGGTGTTCTCAGCAGGCCACGCGATCTTCCTCGGCGTCATCCTCGGACTGCTCAACCACAACGGCGCGCCTTCGCCCGGGTGGACTGGCGCAGCGTCACCGTTGGCTGCGCATGGCTGCTCGGATTCCTGTCCGCCGATCTGGCCGTCGACCTGATCCGCCTGCGCCACTGGCCGTTCCGGCGCATCGAGCTGGAGGCCAACCGCGGGCTGAGCCGGCTCGTCGTGGTGCACCTGACCCTGATCTTCGGGATGTTCGGCGTCGCCGTCACCGGAGCACCCTCGGCGCTGTTCGGGGTGTTCGTCGTGCTCAAGACGCTGTTCGCGGTCGGCGCGGTGCTACCGCAGTACGAACCGCAGACCCCGCCGCGCTGGCTCAGCGCGGTGCTCAACCGGGTGCCCAGCGCGCGCCCCGGGGAGACGTTCGAGGACTACTGGGCCGAGAGCAACGCGGCCGAGGAGGACCGGCGGCGCCGCAACGAGGAGCCGCTCAGCCGCCCAGGCAGCCCGGACCCAGCAACTCCTTGAGGTCACCCATCAGCGCCGACGACGGTGTCACCCGCAGCGACGGGTCGAGCTCCAGCGTGGTGATCCGCTCCCCGCTGATCAGCCGCAGATGCACCTGCGAGGTACCCGGATGACGGGTCAGCACCTGCTTGAGCGCGGTGACCTTGTCGATGGTGCACTGCCGTGTCGGCAGGCTGACCGCGATCGGCCGGTCCGTCTGCGCGTTCGAGAAGTCCGGCACCACAAGGTCATTGGCGATCAACGAGACCCGGTCGTCGCGGATCGCGACCTTGGCGCCGACCAGCACCACGGCGTCGTCGGCGATGTCGGCACCGAAGGTGGAGTACGTCTGCGGGAAGAACAGCACCTCGATACCGCCGGTGAGGTCCTCCAACTGCGCTGAGGCCCACGGCAATCCGTTCTTGTTCACCCGCCGGTTCACCGAGGCGAGGATGCCGCCGACCTTCACCTGGGTGTCGTTGGGGACGTCGCCGTCGAGGATCGCCGGGATCGGGGTGTCAACCTGGGAGGCCAGCAGATGCGCGATGCCCTCCAGCGGATGCCCGGACACGTAGAGGCCCAGCATCTCGCGTTCCAGCGCGAGCTTGTGCTTGTCCTCCCACTCCTCGTCGGGCACCTTGATCGTGAACACCGAGTCCGTCGCGACGTCGGCGCCGCCGAACAGGTCGAACTGCCCCATCGCCTCGGCCTTCTTGGTGCCGAGCACGGACTCGACGGCGTCGGTGTGGATGAGGAACAGGCCCTTGCGCGGATGACCGAGCGAGTCGAACGCGCCGGCCTTGATCAGCGACTCGGTGACCTTCTTGTTGCAGGCCGCGATGTCGATCTTGTTGAGGTAGTCCGAGAAGTCGACGAACTTGCCCTTCTCGGTGCGTGTCCTGATGATCGACTCCACCACGTTGGCGCCGACGTTGCGGACCGCGCCGAGGCCGTAGCGGATGTCCTCACCGACCGAGGCGAAGTTCAGGCTGGACTCGTTGACGTCCGGCGGCAGCACCGTGATGCCGAGCCGGCGGCAGTCGGCCAGGTAGACGGCGGCCTTGTCCTTGTCGTCGCCGACGCTGGTGAGCAGGCCCGCCATGTACTCGGCCGGGTAGTTGGCCTTCAGGTAGGCGGTCCAGTACGAGACCAGGCCGTAGCCGGCGGCGTGCGACTTGTTGAACGCGTAGTCGGCGAACGGCAGCACGGTGTCCCACAGCGCCTTGATCGCGGCGTCGGAGAACCCGTTGGCCTTCATGCCCTCGGAGAAGCCCTCGAACTCCTTCTCCAGGACCTCGCGCTTCTTCTTGCCCATGGCCTTGCGCAGCGTGTCCGCTCGGGCGAGCGAGTAGCCGGCCACCTTCTGCGCGATGCGCATGATCTGCTCTTGGTAGACGATCAGGCCGTAGGTCTCGTCGAGGATGTCGCGCAGCGGCTCCTCGAGCTCGGGGTGGATCGGCTTGATCTGCTGGCGGCCGTTCTTGCGGTCGGCGTAGTCGTTGTGGGCGTTCATGCCCATCGGGCCGGGCCGGTACAGCGCCAGCACCGCGACGATGTCCTCGAACCCGGTGGGCTGCATGCGGCGCAGCAGATCGCGCATCGGCCCGCCGTCGAGCTGGAACACGCCCAGCGTGTCGCCGCGGCCCAGCAGCTCGTAGGTCTTGGGATCGTCGAGCGGCACCGTGTCCAGGTCGAGGTCGATGCCCCGGTTGGCTTTGATGTTCTCCAGCGCGTCGCCGATGATCGTCAGGTTGCGCAGGCCCAGGAAGTCCATCTTCAGCAGGCCGATGGCCTCACACGACGGGTAGTCCCAGCCGGTGATGATGGCGCCGTCCTGCGGCCGCTTCCACAGCGGGATCGCGTCGATCAGCGGTTCGGAGCTCATGATCACCGCGCACGCGTGCACACCGGCGTTGCGCACCAGACCCTCCAGACCGCGCGCGGTCTCGTAGATCGTGCGCACATCCGGGTCGGTGTCGATCAGCCCGCGGACCTCGGCGGCCTCCTTGTACCGCTCGTGGTTCGGGTCGGTGATACCCGACAGCGGGATGTCCTTGGCCATGATCGGCGGCGGCAGCGCCTTGGTGATCCGGTCGGCGATCGCGAAGCCCGGCTGGCCGTAGTGCACGCGTGCGGCGTCCTTGAGCGCGGCCTTGGTCTTGATCGTGCCGAACGTGATCACCTGGGCGACACGGTCGCTGCCCCACTTGTTGGCGGCGTAGCGCAGCATCTCGCCGCGCCTGCGGTCGTCGAAGTCGATGTCGATATCGGGCATCGACACGCGCTCCGGGTTGAGGAAGCGCTCGAACAGCAGCCCGTACTGGATCGGGTCGATGTTGGTGATGCCCAGCGCGTAGGCCACCAGCGACCCGGCCGCCGAACCACGGCCCGGGCCCACCCGGATGCCGACCGAGCGGGCGTAGTTGATCAGGTCGGCCACGATCAGGAAGTACGACGGGTACCCCTTGTCGCAGATGACCTTGATCTCGTAGTCGGCGCGGTCCAGGTAGTCCTGCGGCACGTCGGCGCCCGGGAAGCGGCGGGTCAGGCCCTGGTGTACCTCGTGACGCAGCCAGGTCTCCGGGGTGTGGCCCTCGGGCACCGGGAACACCGGCATCCGGTCGCGCGGTGTCCACACGTCGGCGTAGGACTGCACCCGCTCGGCGATCAGCAGCGTCGAGTCGCACGCCCCGGGCACCTGGTCGTCCCACAGCGCGCGCATCTCCGAGGCGGGCTTGAGGAAGTAGCCGTCACCGTCGAACTTGAACCGGTTCGGGTCCGACAGCGTCTTGCCGGTCTGCACGCACAGCAGCGCCTCGTGGTTCTGCGCGGCGTCACGGGTGACGTAGTGGCAGTCGTTGGTGGCCAGCGGCGGGATGTTGAGCTTGCGACCGATCTCCAGCAGCCCCTCGCGGACCCGGCGCTCGATGTCGAGGCCGTGGTCCATCAGTTCGAGGAAGAAGTTGTCCGGGCCGAAGATCTCGCGCCACTTGGCGGCGGCCTCGAGCGCCTCCCGGTCGTGGCCGAGGCGCAGCCGGGTCTGCACCTCCCCCGACGGGCAGCCGGTGGTGGCGATGATGCCCTCGGCGTGTTCGGCGATCAGTTCGGCGTCCATACGCGCCCACTTGCCGAGCTGGCCCTCGAACGACGCCAGCGACGACAGCTTGAACAGGTTGCGCAGCCCGGTCGCGTTCTCGGCGACCATCGTCATGTGGGTGTAGGACCCGCTGCCGGAGACGTCGTCGCCCTTCTGGCTGGGGTCACCCCAGAAGATCCGCTTGGTGTCGAACCGCGAACCGGGCGCGATGTAGGCCTCGATGCCGATGATCGGCTTGATGCCGGCGTCGGTGGCGGCGTTGTAGAACTCGCTGGCGCCGAACATGTTTCCGTGGTCGGTCATCCCGATCGCGGGCATCTCCAGGCGCTGCGCCTCGGCGAGCAGCGGCTTGACCTTCGCGGCGCCGTCCAGCATCGAGTATTCGGTGTGGTTATGCAGGTGCACGAAGGACCGCGACGACGAACCGCTCATAGGGTGGCCAGTCTATGACCGCGCACCGACATCTCCCGGCGTGTCGCGATGCGTGTCTCGCCTCACGCCCCGAAGGCCAGCGGCTCCGGGTCGGAGGCCGCCGCCTCGACGGCCTCCGGCTGCGGATTCAGCAAGCCCCGGCGGAGCAGGACGTTAAGTTGCTTGGCAATTCCTGATGTGTTCTGCGGGCCGTGCACGAAACCCGCGAACAGACCCATCCCCCAGAACATCGCGAACAGCATGTTGGCCACCGCGCTGGCATCCGCGTCGGCGGGGATCTCACCGCGGCGGATCGCGTCGTCGACCATCCAGGTGTAGAACTCCGCGACCGCGTCGCTGACCGGGGTGGTGGTGGCGCGCAGCCGCGGGTGGCGGTGCTGCTCCAGGCGCGAGCTGACGATGAACCGCATCATCGAGCCGTCGGAGAAGTCCAGCCGCTGTGCGGTGGAGATGAACGCACCGAGCTGTGTCAACAGTGTTTCCTCGCGTTTCGCCGCGGCGATGCTGTCGGCGACGAGCGCGTAGGCCTCCTGCTGCAGGCTCTCGTAGATCTCTTCCTTGGTGCTGAAGTAGTAGTGCATCGTGGGCCGGCTGAAACCGGCACGCGCGGCGATGGCCTGGAACGTCGCAGCCTCGTATCCGCGTTCGATGATCACCGTGCGCGCCGCCCGCAGGATCGTCGCCCGCGTTTCGGCGGAATCTGACCCCACAGGACGCCCGCGTCCGCGCCCGCTGGTCGCGGGCTGGGTCCTGCTAGCCACGAGCAAACGCTAAGACATTGCTAGGCCAGGGTCAACTGGACACCTTGTGCAAACGATCAGCGCGACCGCGACGGATCGCGTCGAGGGTGAACACCGCCAGCGCCGTCCAGATCAGCCCGAAGCCCAGCCACCGCATCGCCGACATCGGCTCGTGCCCGACCAACACGCCCCAGCTCAGCTGCATCACAGGGGTCAGATAGAACAGCAGGCCCAGGCTGACCATCGGCAGCCGGTGCGCCGCGGCGGCGAACAGCAGCAGCGGCAGCGCGGTGATCACCCCGGCGAGCACCAGCAACGCCACGTGCCCGCCGCCGTACCCGACAAGGGTGCCGTGTCCGGCCGTCTGCAGCACGACCAGATAACCCACGGCGACCGGTGTCGCCAGCCCGGCCTCCACCCCGACGCTGACCCGCGGGTCGGCCGCGACCACCTTCTTGACCAGGCCGTACAGGCCGAACGTCAGCGCCAGCCCGAGCCCGATGTAGGGCGGTGCGCTCACCTCCACGGTGAGCACCGCGACCGCGACCAGCGCGGTCCCCAGCGCCGCCCACTGCGCCGGGTTGAGCCGCTCCCGGAAGATCACCAGCCCCAGCGCGACAGTCACCAGCGGGTTGATGAAGTAGCCCAGCGCCGCGTCGACCACGTGGCCGTTGTTGACCGCGTAGACGTAGATCCCCCAGTTCGCCGCGATCAGCGCCGAGGCCAGCGCCAGCTGCGCCCAGGTGCGCCTGCCCAACGCGCGCAGGTCGCCGAGCCGGCGCATCACCGCCAGCACGATGAGCATGAACACGAAGCTCCACACGATCCGGTGCGCGAGGATCTCCGCCGCCCCCGCCGGCTTCAGCAGCGGGAAGAACGCCGGGAAGATGCCCCAGCACAGATACGCGCCGAGCCCGAACAGCAGTCCGGCCCTGCGGTTCTCACTCACAGTTCGTTACGCAGAACGTCGAGGGCGTGTTGCAGATCCTGCGGGTACGGGCTGGTGATCTCCATGCGCCGGCCGTCGGCCGGGTGCGCGAACGCCAGCGACCGCGCGTGCAGCCACTGTCGTTGCAGCCCAAGCTTTTTCGCCAACGTGGGGTCGGCACCGTAGGTGAGGTCGCCGCAGCACGGGTGGTGCAGCGCGGCGAAGTGCACGCGGATCTGGTGGGTACGGCCGGTCTCCAGCTCGATGTCGAGCAGACTGGCGGCGCGGTGCGCCTCGATCGTGTCGTAGTGGGTGACGCTGTGCCTGCCGTTCTCGGTGACCGCGAACTTCCAGTCGTGCCCGCGGTGCCTGCCGATGGGCGCGTCGATGGTGCCGCTGGTTGGATCCGGATGGCCCTGCACCAGTGCGTGGTAACGCTTCTCGACGGTGCGCTGTTTGAACGCCCGCTTGAGCGCCGTGTAGGCCCGCTCGGACAGTGCGACCACCATGACACCGGAGGTGCCGACGTCGAGCCGATGCACGATGCCCTGGCGCTCGTGGATACCCGAGGTGCTGATCCGGAAGCCCGCGGCGGCCAGCCCGCCCAACACGGTGGGCCCGTGCCAGCCGACGGTGGCGTGCGCGGCCACGCCCGGCGGTTTGTCCACCGCGACGATGTCCTCGTCGGAGTACAGGATCCCCATGCCCTCGATCTCGACGGGCGTGTTCTCCACGGGTTTGGGCGCCTCGGGCAGCCGCACCTCCAGCCAGGCACCCGCGGGCAGTTTGTCCGCCTTGGCGGCGGGTGCACCGTCGATGAGCACCCCGCCCTCCTCGGCGATCGCGGCCACCGCGGTGCGCGACAGGCCCAGCAGCCGGGCCAGCCCGGCGTCCACCCGCATCCCCGCCAGTCCCTCCGGGACCGGAAGCGATCTATCCGTCATCTACTCGTCCTCGGCGCCGGCCCGTCGTCGCCCCGGGCTGTCGTAGTCGAAGCCGAACAGCGACAACGCCACCAGCAGAATCGCCCCGCCGACCACGCACGGGTCGGCCACGTTGAACACCGGCCACCACCCGATCGACAGGAAGTCCACGACGTGGCCCTGCAGCGGTCCGGGTGAGCGGAAGAAGCGGTCCACCAGGTTGCCCAGCGCGCCACCGAGGATCAGACCCAGACCGACCGCCCACCACGGTGAGACCAACCGCCGGCCCATCCAGATGATTCCGATCACCACACCGGTGGCGATCAGCGTGAGCACCCACGTGTAGCCCGTCGCCATCGAGAACGCGGCACCGGAGTTGCGGACCAGCGTCCATGTCACGGTGTCGCCGATGATCGACACCGGCTGACCCGGGGTCAGCAGCTTGACGGCGAGTACCTTGGTGACGATGTCGGTGACCAGCACCACCGCCGCGACCGCCAACAGCAGTCGCAGCCTGCGCCTGGGCGGCGCCTCGGTCGTCCGTTCGGCCGCATCCTGGTCCTCAGTCACCGCTCCATCATCCCAAAGCCGCCGTGGGGAGGAATTCCGCACCATGTCTCGCCTCACCGGGTCTCGCCTGGTCGTCATCACCACCGGCGGCACCATCGCGACGAGCACCGGCGCCGACGGGGTCAAGCGGCCCACCCGGCACGGCGCGGACCTGACGGCCGGGCTGCGGGTCGACACCGTGGACCTGATGGCGCTGGACAGCTCGCAACTGACGCCGGCGGACTGGGACCGCATCGGCGCGGCGGTATCGGCGGCCGTCGCCGACGGCGCCGACGGCGTGGTGCTCACCCACGGCACCGACACCATGGAGGAGACCGCGCTCTGGCTCGAGCTGACCTACCCGGGGCCGGTCCCGGTGGTGCTCACCGGGGCCCAGCGCAGCGCCGACGCACCCGACGCCGACGGGCCGGGCAATCTGCGCGACGCCGTGACCGTGGCGGGCAGCGACGCGGCCCGCGGGCTGGGCGTGGTGGTGAGTTTCGCAGGCACGGTGTGGCAGCCGCTCGGGCTGACCAAGACCAGCACCGCGGGGCTGCGCGGGTTCGACGGGACCGCGGTGGGGACCGTGTCCGACGGTTCGGTGTCCATCGACGCGGCCAAGACGCGGCCCCGGCTGGCGGCCGGTCCGGCGGCCGCGGCGCCGCGGGTGGACATCGTCGCGGCGTATCCGGGGGCCGACGCGGTGGCGATGCGGGCCTGCGCGGCGGCGGGTGCCCGCGGCATCGTGCTGGAGGCGCTGGGGTCCGGCAACGCGGGCGCGGCGGTGATCAACGGGGTGCGCGAGCTGTGCGCCGACGGCATCGCGGTGGTGGTGTCCACCCGGGTGCCGGGCGGGCGGGTCGATCCCGGCTACGGCCCGGGTCACGACCTGGTCGAGGCGGGCGCGGTGCCGGTGCCGCGGCTGCGCCCGGGGCAGGCGCGGGTCCTGCTGATGGCGGCGCTGGCCGCCGACGCTGCTGTCGGGGAGGTGTTCGCCGCATGGGGTTGACACGCACGGCGGCCGTGCTCGCCGGGGCGGGCGTGATCACGCTGGGTCCCGCGGCGGCCGCAGCCGAGCCGCCGCCCGACGTGCCCGATTTCGCGGACTACCCCGTCGCGCAGGGCAACTACCGGCCGGGACCGCCGCCGAACTATCACGTCTTCTTCCGCACCCCGGACGGGTGGTCGTGCGGGATCGGGCCCAACGGCGGCCCGATCGGCTGCGACGGTGTGCCCGCCGACGCACCGCCCGGCACCAACCAGACATTTCTGACCAGCGGCGGGCCCGCCGAGTACCGGTACTCCGACACCGCGACGTTCACCCGCGAGGGGGTGGACGTGCTGCCGCCGGGCCACCGGCTGGAGAACTGGGGCGCCGGTTGCGCGATGGGCCACCAGGGCGCACTGACGTGCCAGACGTACGGCGGCCACGGGTTCACGATCGCGGGCGGCTACGGGGTGCTCTGGTAACGCGCCGTCTCGGCGACGTACTCCGGCCAGTCCAGGCTGTCGACGGGGTTGGCGCGTTCGATGCCCGGGGTGTCCAGCCGGAAGGTGCGGGCCTGGCCGGGTCCGGTGGCGCGGGTCTCGAACCGGATCGTCATCACGCCGTGCCCGGCGCCCTGCACCCAGCCGTGCCCGAAGTCCGGGTGGGTGACGTCGTCGCCGATGCGCCACTGCGGGGACCGCTCCTCGGCGGGCCGCGGCGCCGCGCCGCCGGAGGCCACCGCGTCGTCGGACGACATCAGGTCCAGGTCCGGGAACAGCGACTCCTGCTGCACCTCCGAGAGTCCCGAGAAGCCGACGCCGAGAAGGCGGATCGGTCCGATCTCGACGGGGTCGAGCAGCAGCCGGCGGGCGGTGGCGATCAGGGTGCCCGCGTCGGTGGTCGCGTACGGCAGGGTGGCCGACCGGGTCAGCGTGCTCATGTCGGACTTCTTGAGCTTCACGGTCACCGTGCGCGCGCCGCGGCCGTCCTTGAGCAGCCGCCGGTGCGCGTGCTCACCGATCGGTCCCATCGCCTCGCGCAACTGCTCGAGGGTGGTCAGGTCCTCCGGGAACGTCGACTCCGCGCTGATCTGTTTGGCCGGGGCGTTGGGGGCCACGGGTCGGTCGTCGATGCCGCGGGCCAGCCGGTGCAGCGCAGGCCCCACGGTGCCGCCGAGGACGTCGGCGGCCTCGGCCTCGGTCAGCGCGGCGAACGCGCCGATGGTCTCGATGCCCAGCCGGTGCAGCTTCTCCCCCGCCACCGGCCCGATGCCCCACAGCTTGCGGACCGGCAGGCCGTCGAGCAGCGCGCGTTCCTCGTCGCGGCGCACCACCCGGATGCCGTCGGGTTTGGCCAGGCCCGAGGCGATCTTGGCCAGCTGTTTACCCGAGCCCGCGCCGATCGAGGCGACCAGCCCGGTCTCGTCTAACACCCGGGCCTTCAGTGTGCGGCAGAACTGTTCGACGTCGGCCGCCGACGCCCCGGCCAGGTCGGCGGGTTCGCCGAACGCCTCGTCGAACGACAGCTGTTCGAGCACCGGCATCATGGTGCGCACGGTCTCGAAGACGCGCCGGCTGGCGGTGCCGTAGACGACGCCGCGCGGCGGCAGCACCACCGCGCCTGCCCCGACGAGCCTGCGGGCCTGGTGCATCGGCATCGCCGAGCGCGCGCCGTACACCCGGGACTCGTAGCTGGCCCCGGCCACCACGCCGCGGCCGCCCAGCCCGCCCACCAGCACGGGCCTGCCGCGCAGCGTGGGACGGGTCAGCTGCTCGACCGACGCGAAGAACGCGTCCATGTCGAGATGCAGCACCCAGCGGTCGGTCACGTGCCGATGCTAAGGGGCTAGCCTGACGACCATGGAGCACCCGGAGGTCACGATCGCCGACGGCACCATCCGGCTCGGCCAGTTCCTCAAGCTCGCCGGCCTCATCGACACCGGTGCGGACGCCAAGGCCGCGATCGCCGAGGGGCTGGTCACCGTCAACGGCGAACCCGAACAGCGCCGCGGCAGACAGCTGCAGCCGGGTGACACCGTCGAGTTCGCCGGACGCGGTGCCCGCGTCGCCGCGGGCTGAGCGTCACACCTTCGCGATCGACACCCGCACACCGTCGCCGATCTCGGTGCTGTCGGCCGGCTCACCGAATTCGAAGCTGGTGGCCAGGATCTCGTGCGCGATCAGGTCGCGGTGCGCCTGCGCCCACGCCTGACGCCCGGCCGGGACCGACATCACCACCGAGATCCGGTCGGACACCTCCAGGCCGGTGGACTTGCGCAGCTCCTGCAGCTCGCGGATGCGGTCCTTGGCCCAGCCCTCGGCCTCCAGCTCCTCGGTGACGGTGCCGTCGAGCACCACCAGGCCGGCACCGTCGGGCAGCGCCGCCGTCCACTCCGGGTCGGCCGCAACGAGTTTGGAGCTGTACTCCTCGGGCTGCAGCACCGCGGGTCCGGCGGTCAGCGTGCCGTCGGCGTTGACCACCGCCTCACCGGCCTTGACCGCCTTGATCGCGGCCTGCACGTCCTTGCCCAACCGCGGTCCGGCGACGCGGGCGTTGACGGTCAGCTCGAAGCGGCCGTAGCGGGCGATGTCGTCGGTCAGCTCGACGGCCTTGACGTTGAGCTCATCGGCGATCAGGTCGGCGAACTGTTCGAGGCGCTGCGGATTCTCCACGGCCACAGTCAGTTTCGGCAAGGGCAGGCGCACGCGCAGCTTCTTGGCCTTGCGCACCGACGAACCCGCCGACGCGACGTCGCGCACCAGGTCCATCGTCTCGACCAGCTGCGGATCGGCGGGCAGCGAGCCCTCCGCAGGCCAGTCGGTCAGGTGCACGGAGCGCTCCCCCGTCAGGTCGCGCCAGATCCTCTCGGTGGTCAGCGGCAGCAGCGGCGCGGCCAGTCGGCAGGTCACCTCCAGCACGGTGTGCAGGGTGTCGATGGCGTCGGGGTCCTCGTCCCAGAACCGCGACCGCGACCGGCGCACATACCAGTTCGTCAGCGCCTCGATGAACTGGCGCAACTGGTCGCAGGCCCCGGAGATGTCGCAGACGTCCAGCGCGGCGGTCAGATCGTCGCGCAGCACGGCGAGCTTGGCCAGGATGTAGCGGTCCAGCACGTGGGTGGAGTCGGTGCGCCACGTGCCCTTCTTCGGCGCGTACAGCGCCAGGAACGTGTAGGCGTTCCACAGCGGCAGCAGCACCTGGCGCACGCCGTCGCGGATGCCCTGCTCGGTGACGATCAGGTTGCCGCCGCGCAGAATCGGCGAGGCCATCAGGAACCAGCGCATGGCGTCGGAGCCGTCGCGGTCGAACACCTCGGTGACGTCCGGGTAGTTGCGCAGCGACTTGCTCATCTTCTGGCCGTCGTTGCCCAGCACGATCCCGTGCGACACACAGGTTTTGAACGCCGGCTTGTCGAACAGTGCGGTGGCCAGGATGTGCAGCGTGTAGAACCAGCCGCGGGTCTGGCCGATGTACTCGACGATGAAGTCGCCCGGGAAGTGCGAGTCGAACCAGTCGCGGTTCTCGAACGGGTAGTGCACCTGCGCGTAGGGCATCGAACCCGAGTCGAACCACACGTCGAGTACGTCCTCGATACGGCGCATCGTGGACCTGCCGGTCGGGTCGTCGGGGTTGGGCCGGGTCAGCTCGTCGATGTAGGGCCGGTGCAGGTTGTCCGGACGCACCCCGAAGTCACGCTCGAGCTCGTCGAGGCTGCCGTAGACGTCGATGCGCGGGTACTCCGGGTTGTCGGACTTCCACACCGGAATCGGGGTGCCCCAGTACCGGTTTCGCGAGATCGACCAGTCCCGGGCGTTGGACAGCCACTTGCCGAACTGCCCGTCCTTGACGTGCTCGGGGTACCAGGTGATCTGCTGGTTGAGCTCCACCATGCGGTCACGGAACTCGGTCACCTTGATGAACCACGACGACACCGCCCGGTAGATCAGCGGGTTCCGGCAGCGCCAGCAGTGCGGGTAGGAGTGCTCGTAGGTCTCGTGGCGCAGCAGCACCGCGCCGTTGTCGGCGGCGGCGCCGGTGCCGTTCTTCAGGTCGCGGATGATCTGCGGGTTGGCGTCGAACACGTGCTGGCCCGCGTAGTCCGGCACCGACCGGTCGAAGCGGCCCTTCGAGTCGACCGGGGTGACCGCCTCGATGCCGTTGGCCTGCGCGGTGAGCATGTCGTCCTCGCCGTAGGCGGGCGCCATGTGCACGATGCCGGTGCCGTCGTCGGTGCTGACGAACTCGGCGGGCAGCACCCGGAACGAGTTCGGGGTGTCGGCGAAGTACGGAAACGGTGGCACGTAACGGGTTTCGAGCAGGTCGCGACCGCTGAAGGTGGCCAGCACCTCCGGCTCCTCACCGAGCTCGCGGGCATACGCGCCGACCCGCGCCTGCGCCAGCACATAGGTCCGGCCGTCGGCGCCGCGGACCTGGACGTAGGTCACCTCCGGATGCACCGCGACCGCCTGGTTGCTCGGCAGCGTCCACGGCGTCGTCGTCCAGATCAGCAGGTAGCTGCCGGCCAGCGGACCTTCCTCGACCCGGAAGCCGACGGTCAGCGCGGGGTCCTGGCGGCTCTGGTAGACGTCGTCGTCCATCCGCAGCTCGTGGCTGGACAGCGGGGTCTCGTCGTTCCAGCAGTACGGCAGCACCCGGTTGCCCTCATAGGCCAGACCCTTGTCGTAGAGCTGTTTGAACGCCCAGATCACCGACTCCATGAACTCGGGTTCGAGCGTCTTGTAGTCGTTGTCGAAGTCGACCCAGCGGGCCTGGCGGGTGACGTAGTCGCGCCACTCGCGGGTGTACTTGAGCACCGAGGCGCGACAGGCATCGTTGAACTTCTCGATGCCCATCTCCTCGATCTGCGCCTTATCGGTGATGCCGAGCTGACGCTGGACCTCGAGTTCGGCGGGCAGGCCGTGGGTGTCCCAGCCGAACCGGCGTTCCACCTTGTAGCCGCGCATGGTGCGGTAGCGCGGCACGATGTCCTTGACGTAGCCGGTCAGCAGGTGGCCGTAGTGCGGCAGCCCGTTGGCGAACGGCGGACCGTCGTAGAAGACGTACTCGGGTGCGCCCTCGCGGCGTGCGATGCTCGCGCGGAAGGTGTCGTCTGAGTCCCAGTACCGCAGGACGTCGGCCTCGAGCGCCGGGAAGTTCGGCGCACCCGGGGCCGGCTTCGGATAGCCGCTCTCGGTGGTGCTCACGGTGGTGCGAAGTCTCCTGTGCCACACAGAAATCCAGGCACGGGGACGACGTCGCGCAGGTGCGCGAGCGCCGCGGTACCACCCCGCTTGCGCATCCCGTCACCGACGGGACACGCCGCTCACTTTCGGGCGATGACGGGCCCACCCGTTCGGTTCTACTGAGCTGTCGAGCTGTTCTTCCGAAGGCTCCCCGGTGATGGCCGGATCCGCGCCGTTGGCCGCGATTCTACCGAACCGGTGTCAGCTGACGGGCAGCGCGTCCGAGGCGATCTCGACGATCGCCAGCGGGAACTGCTCGGAGAGCTCGACGACCGTGTAGCCCTCGAATCGGCTGGTGTCGTACCACCAGTCGATGCGCAGATCGCCGTCGGCGCGGTACACCCGCAGCTCGAGCGCGTGTCCCAGGCCGGGCGGGGTGTCGGAAACCGCGGCCGAGCCGGCCGGCGCCTCGCCGACCAGGTTGAAGTAGATCTCCGAGTTCTCGGCGGCCACGCTCTCGGTGGCACCGGCCAGCGCGCGGTGCACGGCCGAGAGCACCTCGGCGGCGGTGGCGCGCTGCGGGCCGACGCACGGCAGCGGCACCGCGTCGAGCAGGCTGCCCCGGTTGCTGGCGATGTCGATGCGCACCACGCCCTCCCCGAGCGTACGGGCGATCGTCCTGGTCAGCGCCGCCAGCAGGATCTCGTCGGTCGGCACACCCAGCCACTCGGTGGCGCCGTCGAGTTCGGCGGCCAGCTCCTCGCTGACCGGGGTCTCGACTTTCACCATCGCAGCGGCGCCGTGGGCGTCGGCGGGGTCGTAGTCCGCGATGCGGACCGTTGCTAGAGCTAAGTCGCCGAGCAGCTGATCAGCCGCAGCGACCGACGGGACTGTATATGGGGCAACCATGCGAACCAAGATAACCCACGTGTCCCAAAAATGGGAGATGCATCCCAGAATCGTGACGGTGCTGTCAATTAAGGCAACGCTCTGCAGTTTGCGGACGGCCCTGCCCAAACCGGGGAACGTGGTTTAAAGTGGACGGGTGCCACGTACCGACGAGAACGGCAGACAGCTGAAAGCCCTGCTCGATTACCTCCTGGACGGGGACATCGAAGCCAAGGACATCTACGACGCCCTGGGGACCTCGAGCAGTACCTACTACCGGCGGATCAAGGAACCGGACTATCCGGATGCCGAAGAGTTACGTCGCGTAGCGGACAGGTTCGGCCTCAGTTACCCGGATCTGCAGGTCCGATTCGGCCTGATGACGCGCCAGGAGGTGCTGAATTACGTCGAATCACTGGAGGTCAGCGGTGGCGGCCGGACCACCGCGGTGCGGGAGAGCACCAGAACCCGCACGCGCGCTCCGCGACTCTCCGAACTGCGGCCGAGGAGTGACGCCCCACCGCTGTAACCCGTACAATTTGCCGAGTACCACCGCGGCACGAAGGCACGTTATATGGGTCTGGCGACACTGATCGCGATCACGCTCGGGTGTATCGCGTGGAGCCTGTGGATCCGTCGTGTCACGTGGTCCTCGCGGTGGGAGGTGGCCGCCACCCTCAACATCGCCCTGCAGGGCATGGCGGTGATCCTGATGTCGCCGTGGGCATCCGAGACGGTCGGAGTGGCCCTGCACGCGCTGACCGGGAAGTGGAACCTCGAGGACTTCATCGGCCACGACTGCTACATCGTCGCCGCCTCCGCCGTGGTCTACAACGCGCTGGGCCGGCTGCAGGACGACCACCTGCTGCAACGCTCGTTCAAGCTCTACGTGGAATTGCCCGCCACCCTGTGCATCCCGCTGCTGCTGGTGACGTTCTCGCTGGGCAACGGCGCGCGTATCTACAAGGCCGACTTCTTCCAGGTGCCCACGGACTTCTGGCTGAACATGTACTGGCTGATCCTGTGCGGCGTGCTGATCTACCTGCTGGTCTACGGTTCCCGCGCACTGCTGGTGCTGCGTAAGGACCCGCGCTCGCGCAAGGTCGCCAACGTCTACCTGATCTCCAGCGCCGCCGGCATCGCGGCCTGCGTGGTCCGGCTGGCCACCGCCTACATCCCGGCGCTGCAGCAGCTCGACGCCGGCACCACCCTGGTGTGGGTGTTCGCCTGCATGTGCGGTGCGGGTTTCGCGCTCACCTCGGCGGAGTCCTGGCGGCAGAAGACCCGCTGGTTCACCAACGCCGGCTAGGACGGCGAACTACACGGCGGCGGTGCTGCGCGCGGCCTGCGTGTAGGCGGCGCCCAGCTCCGGCACCGCCTGGTATCCGCGCCTGCGCGCCCGGTCGGCGTCGCGCCGGATCAGCACTCCCAGACCCGCGAACACCGCCTGGTCGAACACCATCGGGGTCAGCAGCCGGTTGTGCACGAACCCGAACGCCAGCCCGCTGGACGGGTCCGCCCAGCCGACCGAGCCGGCCAGGCCCGCGTGACCGAAACCGGGCAGCAGCCCGGGCGGCACCGGCACCGAGTGGTACCCGAGGTGGAAGCTCAGCGGCATCAGCACGTTGCGGTCCGGCCACAGGCTGGGCCTGCCGGTCAGCGCCGCGACCCGCTCCTCGGACAGGAACTGCACACCGTCGATGCGCCCGCCGTTGGCGATCGCGCCGTACATCCGGGCCAGCGCACGCGCGGTGGCCACACCGTTGGCGGCCGGGATCTCGGCGTCCAGGAACGGCGTGTCGCCCTGCATGACGGACCGCACCCCCGGGAAGTAGATCGACCCGAAGATGCCCGACACCCCCAGCGCCGCGACCCGCGGGGCGACGAAGTTGAACACCGGGTTGTTCGACGGGTTCTGCGGAGCCAGGATCTGCGCGGCCCGTGTGGGCGCCCCGGCGGGCGGCCGGCCCAGGTGCAGCCCGTCGGTGTTGAGCGGTTCGGCGAGCTCCTCGCGGATCAGCGTGCGCATACCCTTGCCGGTGATCGCCCGGACCAGACCCGACAGCAGCCAGCCGTAGGTCAGCGCGTGGTAGGCCTGATGGCCGTAGAGCAGCTTGTTCACCGGGGAGGCGGCGACCCGCGCCTCCATCACCTGGTGGTCGAGCAGCTCGTCCTTGGTGCAGCCGTTGAGGTGTGACAGCCCGGCGCGGTGCTGCATCACCTGGCGCACGGTGATGCGGTCCTTGCCGTTGGCGCCGAAGTCCGGCCAGTACTCGGCCACCGGGGTGTCGTAGTCGATCAGCCCGCGGTCGGCCAGCCGGTGCACGACGGTCGAGGCCAGGCCCTTGGTGACGGAGAAGACCATGGCGCCGGTGTCGGCGGTCCAGAACTCGGTGCCGCGCCGGTCGGCGTAGCCGGTCCAGACGTCCAGCACCGGCTCACCGTGCAGGTAGACCGCCAGTGCGCCGCCGCCGTACCGGCGACCCGGGAACAGCCGCGAGAAGGCCCGCAGCGTGCACGCGAAGCTCGGATCGGCGGCACCCTGGATCCCGCGCGGGAGCGCCTCGTCGCGCTGCCCGGATTTGACACCCATCACATCACGAAATTTACTCCGCCGCCCGGCAAAGATTCCGCGAGTTACCGATTTGTTAAGTGGTCTTCGTTGTTCAGCGCACGTCGGAGGCGTCGAGCAGACGCTCGGCGGCCAGCGCCGGGGTCAGTTCGCCGTCGCGGACCTGCCGCTCGATCTCGGCGCGGATCTCCTTGACGTGCGGGTTGGACAGCACCCGGTCGATGACCGCGTCGCGCACCATCGACCACATCCACTCGACCTGCTGGGTGCGCCTGCGGGCCTCGAACTCCCCCGCCTCCATCAGCACCTGGCGGTGTTTGAGCACGGTGTCCCACAGCTCGGCCAGGCCGGTGCCCTCCAGCGCGCTCATCGTGAGAACCGGTGGCAGCCACAGCGTCTCGCGCGGATAGATGAGCCGGATGGCGCCGGCGAGTTCGCGGGCGGCGCGCTTGGCCTCCATCGCGTGCTCACCGTCGGCCTTGTTGACCACCACGATGTCGGCCAGCTCCAGGACACCCTTCTTGATGCCCTGCAACTGGTCGCCGGTGCGCGCCAGGGTGAGGAACACGAAGGTGTCCACCATGTTGGCGACGGTGACCTCGGACTGCCCGACGCCGACGGTCTCGACCAGCACCACGTCGAAGCCTGCAGCCTCCAGCAACACGATCGTCTCGCGGGTGGCCTTGGCGACGCCGCCCAGCGTGCCCGACGTCGGCGACGGCCGGATGTAGGCGTCCGGATGCACGGCCAGCCGCGCCATCCGGGTCTTGTCGCCGAGGATCGACCCCTTGGTGCGGGTGGACGACGGGTCGACGGCCAGCACCGCCACCCGGTGCCCCTGCTCGATCAAATACATGCCGAGCGCCTCGATCGTCGTCGACTTGCCGACACCCGGCACCCCGGTGATGCCGACCCGCAGCGCCTTGCCCTCGTGCGGCGTCAGCTTGAGCAGCAGCTGCTGGGCCTGGGCGCGGTGGTCGGCACGGGTCGACTCGACCAGGGTGATGGCCCGCGGCAGCGCGGCCCGATCCCCGCGGGCGACGGCCTCCGCGAGCTCGGTGATCCGGTCGGTCATCTAGTCGAGCTTGTAGCCCAGGCGATCGGCCAGCTTGTGCAGCAGCTCGACCGCCGCGTCGGCGATCACCGTGCCCGGCGGGTAGATCGCGGTCGCACCGGCGGCGTAGAGCTCCTCGAAGTCGCCGGGCGGGATCACCCCGCCGACGACGATCATGATGTCCGGTCTGCCGACCTCGGCCAGCGCGTCGCGCAGCGCGGGCACCAGCGTGAGATGACCGGCCGCCAGCGACGAGACGCCGACGACGTGCACGTCGTTGTCGGCGGCCTGCCGGGCGACCTCCTCCGGCGTGGAGAACAGCGAGCCCACGTCGACGTCGAAGCCGATGTCGGCGAACGCCGTGGCGATCACCTTCTGGCCCCGGTCGTGACCGTCCTGGCCCATCTTGGCGATCAGGATGCGCGGCTGCCTGCCGTCGGCCTCGGCGAACTTCGCCACCAGGTCGGTGGCCTTCGTGATGTTGCTGACCCCTCCACCCCCGATCTCGTCGCGGTAGACGCCGGCGATGGTACGGATCTCCGCGACGTGGCGCCCGTAGACCTTCTCCAGCGCCTCGGAGATCTCGCCGACGGTGGCCTTGGCGCGGGCCGCGTTGATGGCCAGCGCCAGCAGGTTGTTACCCAGGCCGTCCGGCCCGGCCGACTCCCGGGTGGCCGCGGCGCGGGTGAGCTCGGCCAGCGCGGCCTCGACCGCAGCCTGGTCGCGCTCGGCGCGCAGCTGCTGCAGCTTGGCCAGCTGCTCGGCGCGCACCTTGCTGTTGTCGACCTTGAGCACCTCGATGTCGAGGTCCTCCTCGACGCGGTACTTGTTCACGCCGATCACCGGCTGCTGTCCCGAGTCGATGCGGGCCTGCGTGCGCGCGGCGGCCTCCTCGATGCGCAGCTTCGGGATGCCGTCGGAGATCGCCTGCGCCATGCCGCCGTGCTCGGACACCTCGGCGATGTGCGCGCGGGCCTTCACGACCAGCTGATGGGTCAGCCACTCGACGTAGTACGCACCGCCCCACGGGTCGATCGGCCGGGTGGTGCCGGACTCCTGCTGCAGCACCAGCTGGGTGTTGCGGGCGATGCGGGCCGAGAAGTCGGTCGGCAGCGCCAGCGCCTCGTCGAGCGCGTTGGTGTGCAGCGACTGGGTGTGGCCCTGGGTGGCGGCCATCGCCTCGATGCAGGTGCGGGCGACGTTGTTGAACGGGTCCTGCGCGGTCAGCGACCAGCCCGAGGTCTGCGAATGTGTGCGCAGCGACAGGGACTTCGGGTTCTTGGCCCCGAACTGCGAGACCAGCTCGCTCCACAGCAGCCGGCCGGCGCGCAGTTTGGCGACCTCCATGAAGAAGTTCATGCCGATGCCCCAGAAGAAGCTCAGCCGCGGCGCGAACTTGTCCACGTCCAGGCCGGCCTCCAAGCCCGCCTTGATGTACTCCACACCGTCGGCCAGCGTGTAGGCCAGCTCCAGATCGGCGGTCGCCCCGGCCTCCTGGATGTGGTACCCGGAGATCGAGATCGAGTTGAACTTCGGCATCTTCGCGCTGGTGTAGGCGAAGATGTCCGAGATGATCCGCATCGACTCCTTGGGCGGGTAGATGTAGGTGTTGCGGACCATGAACTCTTTGAGGATGTCGTTCTGGATGGTCCCGGCCAGCTTCTCCGGCGGAACCCCCTGCTCCTCGGCGGCCACCACGTACAGCGCCAGGATCGGCAGCACCGCGCCGTTCATGGTCATCGACACCGACACGCTGCCCAGGTCGATCCCGTCGAACAGCTGACGCATGTCGAGGATGGAATCGATTGCCACACCGGCCATCCCGACGTCACCCTGGACGCGCGGGTGGTCGGAGTCGTAGCCACGGTGGGTGGCCAGGTCGAAGGCCACCGACAGGCCCTTCTGGCCGGCGGCCAGGTTGCGCCGGTAGAAGGCGTTGGACTCCGCGGCGGTGGAGAAGCCCGCGTACTGGCGGATGGTCCACGGCTGGTTGACGTACATCGTCGGGTAGGGCCCGCGGATGAACGGCGGCTCACCCGGGAAGGTGTCCAGCGGGTAGCCGGCCGCGGCGGCCGCGGCCCGGTCGGCGCCGGTGTAGACCGGCTTGACCTCGATGCCCTCCGGGGTCACCCAGTCCAGCTGCTCGGCGCTGTAGCCGTGCGCGGCGGCGGCCGCCTCGACGTGGGCGGCGACGGCGGCCTCGGTGGGCGCCTCGCCGGTGGTGGCGCTCTCGAATGGGACGTCGGCGAAACTCCCGATGTCCTTACCGATTCCCGCAGTGGCAGTCACCTCAGGCCCCCAATCTGGTGAGCAGGTCCGACAGGGTGGCGACCGCGTCGATCTTCGCGGTCAGGTAGCCGTCCGGCTTCGAATTCGCTTCGGCGACAGCCGTTTCCGGCCCGGCGAGCAGGACGTAGGAGACCCCGGCCGCCCGGGCGGCGTCGACGGCCGCGGACGCCTCCTCGGCGTAGCGGGCGTCGGTGCCGCAGATCACCGCGATCGGCGCGTCCTCGTCGGTGACGGCCTGGATACCGCCGGAGGCCAGCAGGTTCGTCGCGAACGTGGTGCGCACGTTGTGCTCGGCAAGCGGGCCCAGCGGCAGCAGCCTGACCTTCGGCCGGGCCCCGGTCTTGGCCAGGAACGCATCCGAGCGGTCGCGCAGCGCCTCGAACCCGGCGGCGTAGCGGGCCACACCCTCCAGCGCCTCCCCCGGCGGCAGCGGCGGCTCGTCGAGGTTCGGGAACTCGTTGACCCCGGTGATCGAGGTGCGGCGGTGGGCGATGTCGTCGGCGCGCTTGGCGGCCACCTCGGCGATCTGCTCGGCCACGTGGTCGCGGGCCTTGCTGAAGCCGCCCCGGGACTCGATGTCCTGGAAGTGCTTCCACGCCTGGCGCGCCAGCTGCTCGGTCAGGTCCTCGACGTGCCACGAGCCCGCCGACGGGTCCAGCACCTGACCCAGGTGCGACTCCTCGAGCAGCAGCAGCTGGGTGTTGCGCGCGATCCGGCGGGCGAAGCCGGGCGCGGTGCCCGGGTAGCCGCCGACGATCGCGACGTCGAACGGGTGCACCTGCACGGTGTCGGCCCCGCCGACCCCGGCGGAGAACGCGGCCAGCGTGGTGCGCAGGATGTTCACCCACGGGTCGCGCTTGGTCATCATCGGCAGCGACGTCACCGCGTGCACGGTGGCCGCGCCGGCGTCCTTGGCGCCGACCACCTCGGCGACCCGCGCCCACAGCTTGCGGGCGGCGCGCAGCTTGGCCACGCCCATGAACTGGTCGTCGTCGACGGCGACACGGAAGCTGATCTGGCGCAACGCATCCGAGACATCGAGGCCGGCGGCGCCGAACAGCCGCAGGTACTCGACGCCGGCGCCGATCAGGCCGGCGAGCTCCCACGACGCGTTGGCGCCGCGGTTGTGGAACGCCGGGCCGTCGACGGTGACGGTGCGCAGGTGCCCGCCGAAGCCGGTCACCCTGGCCGCGGCGGCGGTGACGTCACCGGCATCCGGGGCCGCGCGTCCGCTCAGCGGTGCGGTCAGCGGGTCGGCGCCGAAGTCGATCGCCAGCCGCGCCCGCTGGTCGTCGTCGAAGCCGTCCACCAGACCCAGCACCGCGTCGACCGTGCGGGCGTAGTCGGGGCCCGCGGCGTCGAAGATCACTGGCACCAGGTCGAGGAACACCCCGTCGAAGAACCGGTCCAGCTCGTCGGCGCGGATGCCCTTGTCACCGACGCGCACCGCCAGCGCGCTGACCCCCTCGGTCAGGCTCAGCAGCACCGCGCCGTTGTGCTCGGAGACGTTGTCGTCGTCGTTGACCGGGAACGGCTCGACGACCTTCCACCCCGACTTGACGTCGCGCAGCGCGTCGCCGCCGCGCACGAAGGGCCAATGGCCCGGCAGCGGCGGCTCGGGCAGCTCGTCGGCGCTCGTGTAGAGCGGACGGATGGCGAAGCCGTCGTAGGTCGGCGAATCCAGCAGGCGCTCGGGTTCGGCGGGCAGATCGGCGGGATCGCGCTTGGTGCTCTTTGCCAGCACCCCGGCGACCGCTGCGCGCCAGCGCTCCCGATCGGCCTCGACCGCAGTGGGTTTCTGCACGCCATCAGGCTAAATGATGGCCATCACAGCGCTGTCCCCCGGGCATGCCGACTCACGTTCGCAGCCGCGGCGGCCACCGGCGCGGGTTACGTAGGCTGAATCCCGTGAAAACCGTCGTCAGCACCATGCGCGCGCTCGTCAGCGCGGTCGCCACGACCGCCGCGCAGGTGCCCCGGTGGCGGTTGATCGGCACCCTGGCGGCGATTGTGATTCTCGTCGCAATCGCGATGCTGGTCCCGCTGCCGACGGCACTGCAGCTGCGCGACTGGGCCACCTCGGCGGGCCCGTGGTTCCCGCTGGCGTTCCTGGCCGCCCACATCGTGGTGACCGTGTTCCCGTTCCCGCGCACCGCGTTCACGCTGGCCGCCGGTCTGCTGTTCGGCCCGGTGCTCGGGGTCTCGCTGGCGGTGACCGCCGCGACGATCAGCGCCGTGCTGGCGCTACTCGCCGTGCGCGCGCTCGGGCTGCGGCTGGACCGGGTGCTGCCCCACCCGCGGATCGACACGCTCAACGCCCGGCTGCGGGAACGCGGCTGGCCCACCGTGCTGTCCATGCGGCTGATCCCCGCGGTGCCGTTCTCGGTGCTCAACTACGCCGCGGGCGCCTCGTCGGTGCGGCTGGTGCCCTACGCGCTGGCCACCCTGGGCGGGCTGCTGCCCGGCACCGCCGCGGTGGTGATCCTCGGCGACGCGCTGACCGGCAACGTCAGCCCGCTGCTGATGGCGGTGTCGGCGTGCACGGCGGCCGTCGGGATCACCGGGCTGTGCCTCGAGGTGGCCGCCCACCGGCGGCTGCACCGCCGCGGCCGGGCTCAGAGCTGCGAGGGCGGCACCGCCGGCGGCGTGGTCGGGGTGGTCGGCGCGCCCAGCTGCGGCGACGTGTAGCCCGGGGCCGGTTCCACCGTGGAGCTGCGCGCCTCCGCCTCGGCCTTGGCGACCGCGCGGGCGATCTCGGGATCGGTCTCGGTGTTGAACCAGTCGGCGACCTCGTCGTCGTCGGAGCTGGGCGGCACGTCGTCGACCGGCGACGGCGTGTAGCGGAACACCCCGTCCTCGCCCGGCGCGCCGAGCAGCTTCGTGAAGCCCTGCAGCGCAGACCCGAAGTCCGACGGCACGATCCACACCTTGTTGGCCTCCCCCTTGGCCATCAGCGGCAGGGTCTGCAGGTACTGGTAGGCCAGCAGTTCCGGGGTGGGCCTGCCCGCCTTGATCGCCGCGAACGTCTTCTCGATGGCCTTGGCCTGACCCTGCGCCTGCAGGTAGGCGGCGGCCCGCTCACCCTGGGCGCGCAGCATGCGGGACTGGCGATCGGCCTCGGCGGCCAGGATCGCGGCCTGCTTGGCGCCCTCGGCGGCCAGGATCTGCGCCTGCTTCTGGCCCTCGGCCTGTTTGATCGCCGCCTCGCGGGAACCCTCGGCGGTCAGGATCATCGCGCGCTTCTCGCGGTCCGCGCGCATCTGCTTCTCCATCGAGTCCTGAATGCTGGGCGGCGGATCGATGCTGCGCAGCTCGACGCGCGCCACCCGCAGCCCCCAGCGGCCGGTGGCCTCGTCGAGGACACCGCGCAGCGCGGTGTTGATCTGGTCGCGGGAGGTCAGCGTCTGCTCCAGCGTCATGCCGCCGACGAGGTTGCGCAGCGTCGTGGTGGTCAGTTGTTCGACGCCGACGATGTAGTTGCTGATGTTGTAGACCGCGGCCTGCGGGTTGGTCACCTGGAAGTAGACGACCGTGTCGATCTGCACGGTCAGGTTGTCCTCGGTGATCACCGGCTGGGGCGGGAACGACACCACCCGCTCGCGCAGGTCCACCCGGGCGCGGATCTTGTCGATGAACGGCACCAGCAGGGTCAGCTGGCCGGACACGGTCTTGCTGTAGCGGCCCAGTCGTTCGATCACCGCGGCCTCGGCCTGCGGAATGAGCGCGATCGACTTCGCCACGATGATGGCGGCGACGGCCACCAGCACCCCGACGAGGATCAGGCCGGCGACGGCACCTTCCATTGCGGTTCTCCCCTTCTGCCCAGCGGTTACGTCAGCTTCTGCACGACGGCGGTGGCGCCGTCGATCTTGACCACGGTCACCTGGTCGCCGGGCTCGTAGACGTCACCCTCGTTGAGCGGGCGCGCGGTCCACACCTCACCGTCGAGCTTGACCTGTCCCTCGTGCCGGGCCACCCGGTCGAGCACCAGCGCGCTCTTGCCCTCCAGTGCCTTGGCCGGATCGGGCAGCCCGGTGCCCTCCCGGAAGTGTCTGCGCAGCGCGGGCCGGACCAGCACCAGCAGCAGCACCGAGACCACCGCGAACACCGTGCCGTTGATCCACAACTCGTCGAAGACGAGGCTGGATCCGGCGGCGGCGAGCGCTCCGCCGCCGAGCATGAGAAGGAACAGATCGCCGGTGAGCGCTTCGGCCCCCGCGAGGGCGAGCGCAGCGATCAGCCAGAGCAGCGCGGCAGGCATGCGCCCAGCGTAACGTCGACATCGGCCCCGTGCGGGCGTAACAACTACACTGCCAACATCATGTGGTGTCCGAGTGTTTCGTTGACGGTGTGGACCAACGCCTGGCTGGCAGGCGCGGCCGCGCCCGACGATGTTCTGGATGCGTTATCCCTTTGGGCACCAAGACATTCCGTTACCGCATACGACTCGACAGCAGCGGGCCGCACCGGGCTGCCCTGGCCGGATCTGCTGGACTCCAGCACGGTGTCGCTACTGCAGACGGTGCGCTCCGCCGCCGGAACCGACCGCAGCGGACCGCCTGTCGCGCTGGCCCTGCCCGTCCCCGGTGACGTGCGCGGACTGCCCGCGGGCACCCAGTTCCAGCGCGATGCGATGACCGCGGGCGAGGCCGTCGTGGTCTCCGGGGGTCCGGCGGGCGCGGTGGGACTGGTGCCCGATTTCGAGTACGACGAAATCGACGTCGACGAGGATTTCGAGGCCGAGCCCACCGGCCTGTCGTGGACCGTGTACTCGGTTCCGGACCCCGCCCCCGCGGTGTACGTGGACCTCGGCGAGGCCGAGTACGAGCTGCGCTCGGCGGTGCGGGCCGCCGCCAACGCGCTCGGCGCGCTGCGGGCCGGCGCCGCCGACTTCGACATCGACGATCCCCGCGGGCTCGTCGAGCAGATCGTGGAATCCACTCGGGTGCACCGTATTCCGGACCACGCACCGGAGCGTGCGCGCCGGGTGCTGGAGAACGCCACCCAGGTCGACGCGATCATCACGGTCAGTTCCGGGTTGATCCCCAGCGGGTTGCAGAGCTCCTCGGAGATTCAGCTCGCCAACGACGCGTTGCGACCGTTGCCGTCGGTGGTGCGATCGGCGCGCATCGCCGCGGTCACCGCGATCCTGCACTCGGCCTGGCGCTAGCCTCACAGGCCGGCGTGCACAGCACACCGTCGGTCGAAAACCCTTGCAGTTCAGGCTGATCCGCTGACACGACCCGTTCGGGCGGGCGTCCGTTACGGAGCTCGTCCAGCAGTGCGGCGGCCACCTGCGCCAGGTCGGCGTTGGGGGTGGCGGACCGTACGAACGCGATTCCGGCCGCCTCGGCCTGCTCACGCAGCTCGTGGTCGAGGTCCCAGACCACCTCGATGTGGTCGGCGACGAAACCGATCGGGCACACGATGACCGCCTTGGTGCCGGCACTTGCCAGCGCGGAAAGATGATCGCCCACATCGGGTTCCAGCCACGGAACCTGCGGCGGGCCGGACCGCGACTGCCACACCTGGTCGTACTCGGTGTAGCCGGCCGCCGCCGCGACGAGCTTCGCCGCGTGCGCCACCTGACGCTGGTAAAGCCGGTCGCCGCAACGGTTCTGCGCCGACAGCGGGATCGAGTGGGCGGTGAAGATCAGCCGGGCATCCGCGGGCACGGTCTGCGCGGCGGCGGTCACCGCGTCGGCGTACATCCGCACCAGCAGCGGGTGGTCGTAGTACTGGCGCAGCTTGACCAGCTGGGGTGCGTTCTCGCCCGCCGCGCGCCTGCCGCGCGCGATGTCCTCGACGTACTGCGCGCAACTGGAGTAGCCGCCCCACGCCGAGGTGGTGAACACCGCCGCCCGCCGCACCCCGTCGTCGCGCATCGCGGTGACGGCGTCCTCGACGTAGGGCGCCCAGTTGCGGTTGCCGAAGTAGATCGGCAGGTCGATCAGGCCGCGCAGCTGCTCGATCACGGCGCGGTTGATGCCGTTGATCGGCGAGACCCCGCCGAAGTGCAGGTAGTGCTCGGCGACGCTGGCCAGCCGCTCGCGCGGGATGCCGCGGCCCCGGGTGACGTTCTCCAGGAACGGCATCACGTCGTCGGGCCCCTCGGGCCCGCCGAACGACAGCAGCAGCAGCGCGTCGAAATCCACTAAGGCACCACTACAGCAACTGTGTGCTGGCGCCGCCGTCGGCGAAGATGATCGTGCCGGTGGTGGCAGGCAGCCAGTCCGACAGCAGCGCGCACACGGTCTTGGCGACCGGCGTCGGGTCCTTCATGTTCCAGCCGATCGGGGCGCGCTGGTCCCAGCCCTCCTCGAGCAGCTTCATCTGGGCGCCGGCCTCCTCGCCGAGCGCGCCGCCGACGATGGCGCTCATCGCCAGCGTGCGGATCGGGCCCGCCGCAACGAGGTTCGAGCGCACGCCGTACGGCCCGGCCTCGCGGGCGACGAACCGGTTGACCGACTCCAGCGCGCTCTTGGCGACGGTCATCCAGTTGTAGGCGGGCATGGCCCGGGACGGGTCGAAGTCCATGCCGACGATGCTGCCGCCGCGGTTCATGATCGGCAGCGTGGCCTTGGCCAGCGAGGCGTAGGAGTACGCCGAGATGTGGATGCCCTTGGAGACGTCCTCGTAGGGGGCGTCGAAGAACGGGTTGATACCCATCCCGGACTGCGGCATGAAGCCGATCGAGTGCACCACGCCGTCGAGCTTGTTGCCCTCACCAATCTCGGCGGTGATGCGGGCGGCCAGCGTGTCGAGGTGCTCCTGGTTCTGCACGTCGAGCTCGAGCAGCGGCGCCGGCTTGGGCAGCCGGTCGGCGATGCGCTTGATCAGCTTGAGCCGGTCGAAACCGGTGAGCACCAGCTCGGCGCCGGCCTCCTGGGCCTGCTTGGCGATATGGAACGCGATCGAACTGTCGGTGATGATGCCCGTGACGAGGATGCGCTTGCCCTCGAGCAGACCTGCCATTGGAAAAGTCCCTTCTGATTCTCGAAAAGCCGTGTGAGTTCTAGTGACCCATGCCCATGCCGCCGTCGACCGGGATGACCGCCCCGGCGATGTAGGCGGCGTCCTCGGAGGCCAGGAAGCTGACCGCGCCCGCGACCTCCTCGGCGGTGCCGATCCGCTTGGCGGGGATGAAGTCCAGCGCGCCCTGCTGGATCCGCTCGTCGAGCGCCTGGGTCATCTCGGTGTCGATGTAACCGGGTGCGACGACGTTGGCGGTGACGTTGACCTTGGACAGCTCGCGCGAGATCGAGCGGGCCATGCCGATCAGACCGGCCTTGGCGGCGGCGTAGTTGGCCTGGTTGCCGATGCCCCACATGCCCGACACCGAGCCGATGAAGATCAGTCGGCCGAACTTGTTGCGCTGCATGCTGCGGCAGGCCCGCTGCGCCACCCGGAACGCACCGGTGAGGTTGGTGTCGATGACCTCGGAGAACCGCTCCTCGGTCATCCGCATCAGGAACGCGTCCTTGGAGATGCCGGCGTTGGCCACCACCACCTCGACCGGACCCTGGTGCTCCTCGACCTCCTTGAAGGCGCGGTCGACCGCGGCGTTGTCGGTGACGTCACACTCGACACCGAACAGGCCCTCCGGGGCGCCGGAGCCGCGGTGGGTGACGGCGACTTTGTGGCCGTCGGCGGCGAGCCGCAACGCGATCGCCTTGCCGATACCCCGGTTTCCGCCGGTGACCAGGACGGACCGGGAGACAAAAGGCGGACGGCCGGGTGCGGGGGCGGTGTTTTCGGGGGTCTGTTCGCTCCTTGCGTCTGCGGTCATGCCCGTCAACCTATCGCCTGCATATCGTTGTTAAGAAATCGACTTAGTTACAGCGGCAGCCGCCGGTTGATCAGCAGGCTGGCCAGCGCGGCGACGGCGGCCACCAGCGCGGCCAGCCGCAGCCACCCGGTGGTGGCCTCGCCGCGCACCGTCTCGTAGCCGATCTGGTCCTGCAGGGTCTCGTAGACCTTGTTGAGCTCCTCGAGGTTCTCCGCGGTGTAGGACTCGCCGCCGGACAGTTCGGCGATGCGGCGCATCATCTTGTCGTCGACGGGCACCGGCACCGTCTCCCCGTTGACCTCGACCTCACCGTGCGGGGTGCCGAACGAGATCGTCGAGATCGGCACGCCCTGGTCCTTGGCGGCGCGGGCGGCGGTGTAGGCGCCCTTGGGGTTGTCCGGGTTCGACGGCACCGTCTCCTTGCCGTCGGAGAACAGCACGATGTGCGCGGGCGGGGGCTCGTCGCCGCCGCCGATCACCGCGCCGACCGTCGAGATCGACGACAGCGCGGTAAAGATCGCCTCGCCGGTGGCGGTGCGGTCGGCGACCTGCAGGTTGTCGATCGCGCGGCGGCTGGCGTCGCGGTTGGTGGTCGGCGAGACCAGCACGGTCGCCACACCCGCGTAGGAGATCACGCCGAGGTTGATGCCCGGGGTCAGCTCGTCGACGAAGTTCTTCGAGGCCTCCTGGGCGGCGGCCAGCCGGCTGGGGGTGACGTCGGTGGCCTTCATCGACTGCGACACGTCGATGGCCAGCACCACCACGGCACGGTTGCGCGGCAGCCGCTGGTCGTGGGTGGGCCCGGCCAGCGCGACCATGCAGAACAGCAGCGCGACCGCCAGCAGCGCCGCCGGCAGATGACGCAGCCTGCTGGGCCGTCGGGTGGCCACACTGTCGATCAGGTCGGCGTTGGCGAACTGCTCGAGCCGGCGCCGCCGCCGGGCCTGGGCGACGACGTAGTACACCACCAGCGCCACGAAGACGATCAGGAAGAACAGGAACCACCACAGGTGGGTGAACCCTGTCAGCGATACCGGCCCCAGCAGTGGAAGCGTCATCTCACATCCATCTCAGTTCGGCAGACGACGGTTGATGGCCAGCGCCGCCAGCGTCGCCAGCGCCAGGGCCAGCGCACCGAGCCGCAGCCAGCCGATGCTCGCGTCGCCCCGGATCGTCTCGTAGCCGATCTGCTGCTGCAGGTTCGAGTAGACCTGCCGCAGCTGCTCCAGGCTGGACGCCGTGTAGGCCTCGCCGCCGGACAGATCGGCGATCCTCTTGAGCATCTCGTCGTCGACGGGCACCGGCTGGCGCTGGTCGTTGATCTCGACGTAGCCGTACGGGGTGCCGAACGAGATCGTCGAGATCGGCACGCCCTGGTCCTTGGCGGTGCGCGCGGCGGTGTAGGCGCCCTTGGGGCTGTCCGGGTTCGACGGCACCGTCTCCTTGCCGTCGGAGAACAGCACGATGCGCGCGGGCGGGGGCTCGTCACCGCCGCCGATCACCGCGCCGACGGTCGCGATCGCCTGCAGCGCGGTGAAGATGCCCTCGCCGGTGGCGGTGCGGTCGGCGAACTGCAGCTTGTCGATCGCGGCCTTGACCGCCTCACGCCCGGTGGTCGGCGACACCAGCACGGTGGCGGTGCCCGCGAAGGAAATCAGGCCCAGGTTGATGCCCGGGGTGAGCTCGTCGGCGAACTGCTTGGAGGCCTCCTGCGCGGCCGACATCCGGTTGGGGGCGACGTCGGTGGCGCGCATCGACTGCGACACGTCCATCACCAGCATCACCACCGCGCGGTTGCGCGGCACCCGTATGTCGTGGGTGGGCCCGGCCATCGCGACGGTCAGGAACACCAGCGCGATCACGGTCAGGATCGCGGGCAGGTGCCGCCACCGCGACTGTCGCCGTGTCGCAACGCTTTCCAGCAGCTCCATGTTCGCGAAGCGCAGCGTGCGCCGGTGCCTGCCCACCTGCACCGCGATGTACAGCGCGACCAGCGCGGCCACGACGAGCAGGAACAGGAAGAACCACGCGTTTTCGAAACCGGACAGTGTCATCGGTCCGAGGAACGGCAAAGTCATATGCGCTACCTCTAGGCGCGGCCCGCCAGCGCGCCCCGCCTCTGGTGGGTGACGAACCGGACGATGTCGGCGATCCAGTCCCGGTCGGTGCGCAGCGTCAGCAACGGTGCGTCGCACCGGCGCAACGTTCTGGCCACCTCCGCGCGGTGCGCCGCCGCGGCCCGTTCGAAGTCCTGGCGCAGCTGCTCGTCGATGGTGAACTCGCGCGTCTCACCGGTCTCGGCGTCCTGCAGCACCACGTCGCCGACGGGCGGCAGCTCCACGTCGCGCGGGTCGAGCACCTCGATGCCGAGCACCTCGTGGCGGCCGGCGATCGCGCGCAGTGGCCGCATCCAGTTGATCGGGCCGAGGAAGTCGCTGATGATCACGGCCATGCCGCGCCGGCGTTCGGGGCGGCGCAGCGCGTCGATCGCCGCGGCCAGGTCGCCGCGCACCCCGGCGGGCGCCTTGGGCATGGTCGCGATGGTGCGCAACAGCTCCTGCTCGTGCATGCGCCCCGAGCGCGCCGGCACCCGGCGCATCTGGTCGCCGTTGGCGATGATCGCGCCGATGCGGTTGCCGCCGCCGCTGTTGAGGAACGTGATCGCGGCCGCGGCGGCCACCGCCAGGTCGCGCTTCTCGCAGCCGGCGGTGCCGAAGTCGAGGCTGGCCGACATGTCGACCACCAGCCAGGTCTCCAGTTCGCGGTCGGCGATCATCTGCCGCACGTGCGGCTGGGTGGTACGCGCGGTCACCGACCAGTCCATCCGGCGCACGTCGTCGCCGGGCTGGTAGAGCCGGGACTCCCCCGGTTCCGAGCCGGGCCCGGGCAGCAGGCCGAGGTGGTTGCCGTGCAGCACCCCGTCCAGCTTGCGCCGGACCGTCAGCTCGAGCTTGCGCAGCGCCGCCGACAGCGCGGGGTCACGGATCTCCCCGCGCTTGAGCGACGGCAGGTCGACGGACCGCTTCGGACCGGTCACCGATTACTGGCCGCTGCCGCGGCGGCGGGTACGACGGGCGGAACCGCGTGGCCTTGCTGCGGAACGGCGTTCACCTGCGGCAGGGCGACGGTCTGCAGGATCCGGTTGATGACGGTCTCGGAGGAGACGTCGTCGGCCAGCGCGTCGTAGGTGAGGACCAGGCGGTGCCGCAGCACGTCGGGGATCACCTCGACGACGTCCTGCGGGATGACGTAGTCGCGGCCGCGCACCAGCGCCAGCGCCCGGGAGGCGGCGATGATGCCCAGCGACGCGCGCGGCGAGGCGCCGTAGGCGATCCACGCCTTGGCGTCGGGCATGCCGAACTTCTCCGGCTGGCGGGTGGCGGTGACGATGCGCACCACGTAGTCGACGAGCGCGTGGTGCACGAAGACGTTGGCCGCCAGGTCCTGCAGGCGCAGCAGGTCACCGGTGTTGAGGATCTGCTTGGGCTCCGGCGGCTTGACGCCCATCCGGTAGATGATCTCGCGCTCCTCCTCCGGCGACGGGTAGTCGACGTTGAGCTTGAACAGGAAGCGGTCGCGCTGCGCCTCGGGCAGCTGGTAGACGCCCTCCTGCTCGATCGGGTTCTGGGTGGCCATCACCAGGAACGGGGTCGGCAGCGGGAAGGTCTTGCCGCCGATGGAGATCTTGCGCTCGGCCATGACCTCCAGCAGCGCGGACTGCACCTTGGCCGGCGCGCGGTTGATCTCGTCGGCCAGCAGGAAGTTGACCACCACCGGGCCGAGCTCGATGTCGAACTCCTCGCGGCCCTGCCGGTAGATGCGGGTGCCGATGATGTCGGTGGGCACCAGGTCCGGGGTGAACTGGATGCGCGCGAAGGTGCCGCCGACCACCTTGGCGAACGTCTCCACCGCCAGGGTCTTGGCCACACCGGGCACGCCCTCGAGGAGCACGTGCCCCTTGGCCAGCAGGCCGACGAGCATGCGCTCGACGAGCTGGTCCTGGCCCACGATGATGCGCTTGACCTCGAAGACCGCGCGCTCGAGCGTGTGGACCTCCTGTTGCAGACCGCCGTTGGGGGCGGCCGGCGCCGCGTGCGCGCCCTGCTGCTGGAGTCCCTGTCCCTGCGGCTGGCCGGGATAGCCTCCAGCGCCCTGCGGCGGCCCACTCGGTGACGTCATCAACGTTCCTTCCACATAACTCGCTGGTCGTGACGGCGCTGGCCGGCTCGGGCCGCACGCTCGTCGTCAACTATTCCAGGCACGACAGGATCCGTCGACGTTGCCCACAACCCACAGTGTCGGCTCAGGCAACACTCAGGATTTGTTCGGTCAGGTCTCAATGATGCGGGCCGCGTACGGCTGCAGGCCGCCGCGACGCACCGGGCTGACGGTCACCTTGCCCGCGCTGCCCGACGCCTCGAGCATCTGGCCGTTGCCGAGATAGAGCGCCACGTGCTGGCTGCCACCGGGGCCCCAGAACAGCAGATCGCCGCGTTTGGCCTGGCTCACCGGCACCTTGCGGCCGGTGTTGTACTGGTCGCCGGAGTACTTCGGGATCAGCACCCCGACCCCGGCGAACGAGAACTGGGTGAAGCCCGAGCAGTCGAAGCCGACGGTGTTGGCGCCGGACTCGACGCCGCGGCTGGGCCCGTTCGGCTTACCGCCGCCCCACGAGTAGGGCACCCCCATCTGCGAGGCGCCGCGACGGATCACGTACTCGATGGCCTGCGGACCGCGCACCCGGCCGGGCGCGACGCCGGCGGCCGCCGACTGCGACGGGCCGATCCCCAGCGTGGCGAGGAACTTGCGGCCGAGGTTCATGGTGATCTCGGTGGCCTGCGCGGTGGCGGCCAGCGACGCGTTGGCGATGGCCAGCGGGTCGCCGGGGGCGCCCGCGCTGATCAGCTTCGGCAGCGTCGGGTCCCACTGGCCGTCGTCGGGCGCCGAGGCCGCCGGACCGGCCAGGCCGATGGCGACGGCGGCCGCCGCCAGCAGCAGGGCGAAACTACCGAGAAGCCGGAACCTCTTGAACCGCAAAATAAGTCACCATTCGATCAGTCGGGTGGCGTACGGGGTCATACCGCTGGTGCGGACCGGGGACACCTTCACGACCGACCCGGTGTAGGGCGCCTCGATCATCTGGCCGTCGCCGAGGTAGAGCGCGACGTGCTGGCTGCCGTTGGGACCCCAGAACAGCATGTCGCCGCGGCGCATCTGCGAGGTCGGCACCTTGCGGCCCGCGTTGTACTGCGAGCCGGAGTAGTGGTCGAGTTTGATGCCGACACCGGCGAAGGCGTAGAGCATCAGGCCCGAGCAGTCGAAGCCGACGGTGTTGGCGCCGGAGTCGATGCCGCGGCTGGGGCCGGCCGCGTTGCCGCCGCCCCACGAGTACGGCACGCCCAGCTGCGACATCGCCCGCTTGATGACGTACTCGGTGGCCTGGCGGCCGTAGACGCGCGGGATGGCGCCGTTGGTGAAACCGGTCTCGGTGGGCAGCAGACCCAGCTTCTGCAGGAACTTGCGGCCGAGGTCCTGGGTGACCTGCGCCGAGGTGGCCGCGATGCCCAGGATCGCGTTGATGATCGCGATCGGGTCGCCGCTGACGAAGGCGCTCGGGATCGCGGGCAGCGTCGGGTCCCACGGAGTGGCCCAGTTGCCGGTGGCGGGGTCCCGCTTGCCCGGGTCCTGGTCCCAGTTGCCGTCACCCGGTGCGATGGCGGCGGCCGCCTGCTGCACCGGCGCCGCGGCCGCGCCGGCGGGCGCCGCCTGGGCGCGCGCCTCGGCCAGCCTGGCCTGCGCGGCGGCGCGTTCGGCTGCCAGCCTGTCGAGCTCGACCTGCTGCGCCTTGAAGGTCTCCTGCGCGGCGGTCAGCGCGTCGACGGCGGCCTGCTGGCTGGCCTCGGCGTCGGCGACGGCCTTGTCGGCGGCCTGCTTGGCCGCCCGGGCCGCGGAGTCGCGGTTGACGGCCTCGGTGCGGGCCCGCTGCAGGTCGGCCATCACCTGCTGGGCGCTGACGGCCAGCGTCTGCCCGGTGGCGGCGGTGTGCAGGATGTCGGCCGGATCGGCGGCGGTCAGGTACGACGACGACGGCCCGTTGATGTAGGTGGCCGCCGCGAACGCGTCGAACCGCTTCTGGGCCTGCTCGATCGCGATGTTGGCGTCCTCGAGGCGCTTGGCGCTGGCCTCGACCTCGCGCTGTGCGGCCGCGGCGTTGTCGCGCGCGGTCTGCACGTCGACGATCGCCTTGTTGACGCTCTCCTGCTGCAGCTGGATCTGCGCGCCCAGGTCCTGCAGCTTCTGGTCGGCGTCGGCGACCGCGGCGACCAGAGCGGCAATTCCGTCAGGCGAGCCCGGCTGGGCGTGCACCACGCCGGGCGTGGTGAACAGCATCGCGACCGCGAGCAGGGCCGCGCAGAGCCGCCCACACCGCCGCGTGGCGGATGCGCGAGGTGTGCGTTTCATCCGACTCAGGTCTCCTTGGCTCAGAAAAACCGTGCACAGCTGTCACAAAGTGCACAACCACAACACAGTTACCGACTGCACCGTACGTCACTTCTGACGCCGAAGAAACTTAAGTAACGAATTACAAGTTTGTAATTGAATAAAGCGTTATCCGGCCGTTATTTAAGGCACCCCTGAGGGGGTCTCAGAACCGGTGAAAACGCTTGCCGCGGTGCGCCTTTAGTCCTACTGGTCGGAGGTCGCGCGACGGCTACGAATCTGCAAAAGTCGCGTCCCGATAACGGCCGCGATAACCAGTAGAACCAGCACAATCGTGAATGCCGTCCAATTGAAGTGCGGGGTGGTCAACTCCCCCAGAAAGTTCTTCGCACCCTGCACCGCACCGCGGCCCTCGGCGACATCCTGACCGGCCTCGAGGGTCACCCGGTCGAAGGTCGTGCTGTAGGTGCCCGACTCCGACGGGCTGAGCACCAGCACGGTCGCGTCCGGGAACACCTCGCCCACCTCGGTGGCGATGTCGCGCAGTGGGGTGTCGATCGGCGGGTTGTGATCGACGACGACGATCTTGAGGTCGATGCCCTTCTCCCGCGCCTCGGCGACCACGTCGGTCAGCCCCTCGTTCTCCGGGATCGGCGAGGCGCTGACCCCGTCGTCGCGGACGTCCTCGATGACGAGGTTCATGCAGGTGTCGACCGGGGTGGTGGCCGGGTCCATGCCGACCGGGTCGCACACGTCGGGCGGGATGTAGGCCGGCGGGACAGGAAGGAACTCGTGTCCGATCACAGGAAAACCGTACGTGATGGGTATCCGATGGGGTGACAGCACGTGCGGGCGGGGACGAGACTCTACAGGGTACCCACCCTGTCAGCATTGCAGGACAAGCGTACTGTTAAGGTACAGGCGCCGTCGACACAGCCCGTCGGTGGCGAGGACTAGCCGGGAGTTGATGTGAGCAAAGGTAATAACGCCAATTCGTCCTTGAACTCTTTTGGTGCCCGTGACTCCCTGAAGGTCGGGGACTCCAGCTACGAGATCTACCGCCTCGACGCGGTGCCCGGTACCGAGAAGCTGCCGTACAGCCTCAAGGTGCTCGCCGAGAACCTGCTGCGCACCGAGGACGGCGCCAACATCACCAAGGAGCACATCGAGGCGATCGCGAACTGGGATCCCAATGCCGAGCCCAGCGTCGAGATCCAGTTCACCCCGGCCCGCGTGATCATGCAGGACTTCACCGGCGTGCCGTGCGTGGTGGACCTGGCCACGATGCGTGAGGCCGTCGCCGCGCTGGGCGGCGATCCCGCCAAGGTCAACCCGCTGGCCCCCGCCGAGCTCGTCATCGACCACTCCGTCATCCTCGACGTGTTCGGCCGGCCGGACGCCTTCGAGCGCAACGTCGAACTCGAGTACCAGCGCAACGCCGAGCGCTACCAGTTCCTGCGCTGGGGCCAGGGCGCGTTCGACGACTTCAAGGTCGTCCCGCCGGGCACCGGCATCGTGCACCAGGTCAACATCGAGTACCTGGCCCGGGTCACCATGGTCCGCGACGGCGTGGCCTACCCGGACACCTGTGTGGGCACCGACAGCCACACCACGATGGTCAACGGCCTGGGCGTGCTGGGCTGGGGCGTCGGCGGTATCGAGGCCGAGGCCGCCATGCTGGGCCAGCCGGTCTCGATGCTCATCCCCCGCGTCGTCGGCTTCAAGCTCACCGGTGAGATCCAGCCGGGCGTGACCGCCACCGACGTCGTGCTGACCGTGACCGAGATGCTGCGCAAGCACGGTGTGGTCGGCAAGTTCGTCGAGTTCTACGGCAAGGGTGTGGCCGAGGTGCCGCTGGCCAACCGCGCCACGCTGGGCAACATGAGCCCCGAGTTCGGCTCCACCGCGGCGATCTTCCCGATCGACGAGGAGACCATCAACTACCTGCGGCTGACCGGCCGCTCCGAGGAGCAGCTGGCGCTGGTCGAGGCCTACGCCAAGACCCAGGGCATGTGGCACGACCCGGACAAGGAGCCGGTGTTCTCCGAGTACCTGGAGCTGGACCTGTCGACGGTGGTGCCGTCGATCTCCGGCCCGAAGCGCCCGCAGGACCGCATCGAGCTGTCCGACGCGAAGAACGCGTTCCGCAAGGACATCCACAACTACGTGGAAAAGCCAGTGGAGAATCCTGTTCCGCACACCCAGCTCGACGAGGCGGTCGAGGAGTCCTTCCCGGCCAGCGATCCGGTCGCGCTGTCCTTCGCCGACGACGGTGCCGTCGACGTCCGCCCGTCGGCCGCCAACGGCGCCGAGGGCCGGCCCTCCAAGCCGGTGCTGGTCAAGTCCGAGGAGCGCGGTGAGTTCGTGCTCGACCACGGCGCGGTCGTCGTCGCCGGCATCACATCGTGCACCAACACCTCCAACCCCGAGGTGATGCTGGGTGCGGCGCTGCTGGCCAAGAAGGCCGTCGAGAAGGGTCTGTCCACCAAGCCGTGGGTCAAGACCAACATGGCGCCCGGCTCGCAGGTGGTCAGCGACTACTACGAGAAGGCCGGCCTGTGGCCGTACCTGGAGAAGCTCGGCTACTACCTCGGCGGCTACGGCTGCACGACCTGCATCGGCAACACCGGTCCGCTGCCCGACGAGATCTCGGCGGCCGTCAACGACAACGATCTGTCGGTGGTGGCGGTGCTGTCGGGTAACCGCAACTTCGAGGGCCGCATCTCCCCCGACGTCAAGATGAACTACCTGGCCTCGCCGCCGCTGGTGATCGCCTACGGCATCGCGGGCACGATGGACTTCGACTTCGAGAACGATCCGCTGGGCAAGGACACCGACGGCAACGACGTGTTCCTGCGCGACATCTGGCCGACCACCGCGGAGATCCAGGAGGTCATCTCCTCCTCGATCAACCGGGAGATGTTCACCAAGTCCTACGCCGACGTGTTCAAGGGTGACGAGCGCTGGCGCTCGCTGCCCACCCCGGAGGGCAACACCTTCGACTGGGATCCGAAGTCCACCTACGTCCGCAAGGCGCCGTACTTCGACGGCATGCCCGCCGAGCCGGAGCCGGTTACCGACATCAAGGGCGCGAGGGTCCTTGCACTGCTGGGTGATTCGGTGACCACCGACCACATCTCACCGGCCGGCTCGATCAAGAAGGGCACCCCGGCCGCGCAGTACCTCGAGGCCAACGGCGTGGACCCGAAGGACTTCAACTCGCTGGGCTCGCGGCGCGGTAACCACGAGGTGATGATCCGCGGCACCTTCGCCAACATCCGCCTCAAGAACCAGCTGCTGGATGACGTCTCGGGCGGCTACACCCGCGACTTCACCCAGCCGGGCGGTCCGCAGGCGTTCATCTACGACGCCTCGGTGAACTACAAGAAGGCGGGCATCCCGCTGGTGGTCCTGGGCGGCAAGGAGTACGGCTCGGGTTCGTCGCGTGACTGGGCGGCCAAGGGCACGGCGCTGCTGGGCGTGCGCGCGGTGATCACCGAGTCGTTCGAGCGCATCCACCGGTCGAACCTGATCGGCATGGGCGTCATCCCGCTGCAGTTCCCCGCCGGTGAGTCGGCGGCGTCGTTGAAGCTCGACGGCACCGAGACCTACGACATCGCCGGTATCGAGGAGCTCAACACCGGCAAGACGCCGAAGACGGTCAAGGTGACCGCCACCAAGGAAGACGGCTCCAAGGTCGAGTTCGACGCCGTGGTGCGCATCGACACCCCCGGTGAGGCCGACTACTACCGCAACGGCGGCATCCTGCAGTATGTGCTGCGGAACATGCTGAAGACGCAGTAGCCGGAAGGGACAACTCCGTTGCCCCGGGTCACCGACGATCACCTGGCGGCGCGTCGTCGTCAGATCCTCGACGGTGCCCGCCGGTGTTTCGCGGAGTACGGATACAACGAGGCGACCGTGCGACGGCTCGAGCAGACGATCGGGCTGTCGCGCGGCGCCATCTTCCATCACTTCCGCGACAAGGACACGCTGTTCTTCGAGCTCGCCCGCGAGGACGCCGAACGGATGGCCGAGGTCGCCGAACGTGAGGGCCTGATTCAGGTCATGCGGGACATGCTCGCCGCGCCGGAGCAGTTCGACTGGCTGGCCACTCGGCTGGAGATCGCGCGCAAACTGCGCAACGATCCGAAGTTCCACCGCGGCTGGGTGGAACGCACCGCCGAACTGTCGGCGGCCACCCAGCAGCGGCTACGCATGCAGAAGCAGGCCGGCAGGCTGCGCGACGACGTCCCGAGCGCGGTGCTGCAGACCTATCTCGATCTGGTGCTCGACGGGCTCGTCGCCAGGCTCGCGTCTGGCGACGACCCCGAAAAGCTCAGCGCCGTACTGGATCTGGTCGAAGCCTCACTGCGTAACGACTAGTGGGACTTGCGGCCGCGGTGGTTGGGCCCACCCCGGCTGCGCATCCTGGTGCCCGACTCGCGCAACATGCTGTGGATCGAGCCGTAGGAGCGGCCGGTGGTCGCGACCAGGGTCCGGATGCTCGCACCGTTTTCGTATGCACTGCGCAACTCGCTGAGAATCTCCTCGCGCGACTTGTCCAGTTTCTTCATCGAAACCTCCCCGTGTGGATGCCCGACGCATACCCAGCGTAGGAACGGGCTACACCCGCGCGATGGGAATTGATCAAACGTTTCGCGAACGGGACGGACCGGCCGGAATCAGGCCAGCTCGATGAGATCCCGGTAGTCCTCGGACCAGAAGTCCTCGGTGCCGTCGGGCAGCAGGACCACGCGTTGCGGGTCCAACGCCTCGGCCGCGCCCGGGTCGTGGGTCACCAGTACCACCGCGCCGGTGTAGCTGCGCAACGCGTCGAGCACCTGCTCGCGGGAGGCCGGGTCGAGGTTGTTGGTGGGCTCGTCGAGCAGCAGCACGTTGGCCGTGGAGGCCACCAGCCCCGCCAGCGCCAGCCGCGTCTTCTCGCCGCCGGACAGCGTGCCCGCCGGCTGGTCGAGCTGCGGTCCGCTGAACATGAACGCGCCCAACAGACCTCGCAGATCCTGCTCACCGGTGTCCGGCGCGGCGTGGCGGATGTTCTCCCACACCGTGGCGGTGTCGTCGAGGGTGTCGTGCTCCTGGGCGAAGTAGCCGATCTTGAGACCGTGCCCGGGTTCGAGGTGTCCCGCGTCGGGGGTCTCCACCCCCGCGAGCAGTCGCAGCAGCGTGGTCTTGCCCGCGCCGTTGAGCCCCAGCACCACCACCCGCGAGCCGCGGTCGATGGCCAGGTCGACGCCGGTGAACACCTCCAGCGAGCCGTAGTTCTTGGTCAGCCCCTTGGCCACCAACGGGGTACGGCCGCACGGCGCCGGGGTGGGGAACTTGATGCGGGCCACCTTGTCGGCGACGCGCTCCTCGTCCAGCGACGCCATCATCCGCTCGGCGCGGCGCAACATATTCTGTGCCGCAACGGCTTTGGTGGCTTTGGCACCCAGTTTGGCGGCCTGGGCGCGCAGCGCGGCCGCCTTGCGTTCAGCGTTGGCGCGTTCCCGCCTGCGGCGTTGCTCGTCGGTGGCCCTGGCGTCGAGGTACTTCTGCCAACCCATGTTGTAGACGTCGACCTCACCGCGCACCGCGTCGAGGAACCACACCTTGTTCACCACGTCGGCGAGCAGCTCGACATTGTGGCTGATGACGATCAGCCCACCGGTGTGCTGCTGCAGGAAGTCGCGCAGCCAGCCGATCGAGTCGGCGTCGAGGTGGTTGGTGGGCTCGTCGAGCAGCAGCGTGGTGCTCGAGCCCGCACCGCTCTCGGAGGCGGCGAACAGGATCCGGGCCAGCTCGACCCGGCGGCGCTGACCGCCGGACAGCGTGCGCAGCGGCTGGGTGAGCACCCGCTCTGGCAGGCCGAGGCTGGAGCAGATGCGGCCGGCCTCGCTCTCGGCGGCGTAGCCCCCGAGGGCGGCGAAGCGCTCCTCGAGCTGGCCGTACTTGCGCACCGCCTTGTCGCGGGCGGCGTCGTCGGCGACCTCGGCCATCAGCACCTGCTGCTTCTCCAGCGCGGCCAGCAGGGTGTCCAGCCCGCGGGCCGACAGCACCCGGTCGCGGGCCAGCACGTCGAGGTCGCCCTCTCTGGGATCCTGTGGCAGGTAACCGATTTCACCGCTGCGGGTGATGGTGCCCGCGTAGGGCTCCCCTTCCCCCGCCAGGATGCGCATGGTGGTGGTCTTGCCGGCGCCGTTGCGCCCGACCAGCCCGATCCGGTCGCCGGGCTGCACGCGCAGCGCGGTGCCGTTGGTGGACAGCAACGTACGCGCCCCGGCGCGGACCTCCAGGTCCGTTGCGGTGATCAACGCGGTGCCATCCTCACTTGTCGTCGGTGAACACCGGGGGCCGCTTCTCGGCGCGCGCCGCTACCGCTTCTTCGAAGTTGGCGGTGAGCAGGCGGACGAAGAGTTGTCCGAGGCCCTCGGCTTGCATATGCCCTTCCAGGCTACCGGCGTCCAGTCCACTCCAAAGTGTGCGCTTGGTCAACTCAATTCCGGGCCGGGAGAACGAGGCGATCCGCTCCCCCATCTGGTAGCAGACGTCGAGCAGGTCGGCGTCGGGCACGGTGCGCGACACCAGTCCGATGCGCTCGGCCTCGGCGGCGTCGATGTCGCGGCCGGTGAGCATCACCTCGAACGCGCGTGAGGTGCCGATGGCGCGCGGCAGCAGATAGGACAACCCGAGTTCGCTGGCGGTCAGGCCGTTGTTGATGCCCGCCGCCCGGAAGTAGGCGCTCTCCCCCGCCACCCGGATATCGCAGGCCAGCGCCAGGCACAGACCGCCGCCGATGGCGGCGCCGTTGACCGCGGCGATCACCGGCTGGTGCATCTTGCGCAGCGCGAGGAGGACGTCGTCGAGGACCTCCATCGAACGCAGCGCGTAGCTGGGCCTGGTCAGCCCGTCGATGTGCGGAACCGAGCCGGCCGACTTGTGGTCGGCACCCGAGGAGAACCCGCGTCCCGCACCGGTGAGCACGACCGCACGCACCGAGTTGTCGTAGGTGAGTTCCTGCAGCACCGAGCGCAGCGGAACCATGACGTCGAACGCCATCGAGTTCATCCGCTCCGGCCGGTTGAGCGTCACCAGCGCGACGCCGGGGACGGGACGGTCGACGAGGACGAAGTTGCTGTTTTCGCTGTCGGTCACGGATGCGCGCTATCGCGTGCCGTGACTACTCCGGCTGCCCGTTCTCCTGCGCGGCGATCGCGGCGTCGATGTCGAACTCCTTGACCCGCTGCACGAGCTCCTCGAGCGCGGCGGGCGGAAGCGCGCCGGCCTGGTTGAAGATCAGCCGGCCCTTCTTGAAGGCCATCAGCGTGGGGATCGAGCGGATGTCGGCCGCGGCGGCCAGTTCCTGCTCGGCTTCGGTGTCAACCTTGGCGAACACCACGTCGGGATGCTGTTCGGACGACGCCGCGAAGGTCGGGGCGAACTGCCGGCAGGGCCCGCACCAGGAGGCCCAGAAATCCACCAGCACGATCTCGTTGCTGGTGACGACGTCGTTGAATTCTTCGGCGGTGATGTCTTGGGTTGCCACAAGTGTCCTAACGCTGGTCGGTGACCGGATGTTCCCACCCTACGGGTGAATGGCCTGTTCGGCGCGCAGGATCAGCCGGTCCCGTCGTCGTGGCCACCAGATCAGCTCGGCCAGCAGGAGCGCCAGCGCCCACCGCAGCGGCCGCTCCGCGGCGGCCGCGACCCGCAGGCCGCGCGCGTAGTCGGCGCAGGGCATCATCAGTCGCGCGTCGACGGCCCCCGTCGCGGCCCTGCCGGTGCGCACCGCGCGCACCACCGCGACCCGGTCGTCGGGAGACAGGTCGGCCGCGCCCGGCCAGAACCGGGCCATCCGGCGCGTCATCCAGACACCGATGATGCCGCCGGTGGCGACCATGACGATCAGCCCGATGGGCCACAGCCCGGAGTCCAGCCAGGCCAGCGCGCCCAGGCAGAGCCCGATGGCGGCGCCGATGATCAGTACGCGGGCCGCGGACCCGCCGCGCCACACCACAGCCGGCACGGGAAGCACCGGCTCATTGTCCACCGAATCAGAGCTCGTGGAGGGCCTTCGGGCGCAACAGCGCAGTGGCCACGACGCTGATCGCGGCGGTGGCGACCAGGTAGGTGCACGCCAGCCACGGCGCGGTGCCGCCCGCGGCGATCAGCGCGGTCAGGATCAGCGGCGTCAGCCCGGAGGCGTACACGCCGGAGAGCTGATACACCGTCGACAGCCCGGTGTATCGCACCCGGGCGGGGTACAGCGATGCGTACAGCGTGCCCTGCGCACCGTAGAACAGCGCGTGAATCACGCCGAACACCAACACCATTCCGAGCGCGTAGGCCGCCAGGCTGCCGGTGTTGAACAGCGCGAAGACCGGGAACACCGCGACGGCGTAGGCGGCGATCCCGGTGGCGTAGACCGCGCGGGCGCCGAACCGGTCGACCAGCAGACCCGACACCGGCAGCAGTGCGGCCATCACGAGCGCGGCGACGGTGACGGCGGTCAGCACCGGCACCCGCTCCAGGTGCAGGGTGCCGGTGGCGTACGAGATCGCGAACACGCCCCAGGTGTTGAACGCCGCGCCCTCACCCCAGCGGGACAGCAGACCGAGCACGGTGCTGCGCAGCGCGGGCGGGCGGAACACATCGCGCAGCGGCGCGGCGGCCAGCGACTCCTCGTCGCGGATCTTCTCGAACGCCGGTGTCTCGGTGGCCTTCCAGCGCACGATGAACCCGAAGACCACGAGCACGACGCTGAGCAGGAACGCGATGCGCCAGCCGTAGGTCTCGAACGCCGCATCGGGCAGCAGGACCTGCAGCAGCGCGAAAACCCCGGTGCCGAGCGCCAATCCGAGGGCCAGGCCGATCTGCGGGACGCTGCCCGCGAAGCCGCGCCGCCGCGGCGGGCTGTGTTCGACGGCCAGCAGGATGGCGCCGGCCCATTCGCCGCCCAGCGCGAAGCCCTGGACGATGCGCAGCAGCAGCAACAGGATCGGGGCCAGCACGCCGATCTGGGCGGCGGTGGGCAGCACACCCATCAGCGCGGTGGCGCCGCCCATCAGCACCATCGTCAGCGCCAGGGTCTTCTTGCGGCCGATCCGGTCGCCGATGTGGCCGAACACGAAACCGCCGATGGGCCGCACGACGAAGCCGACCGCGAACGTCGCGAACGACAGCATGGTGCCGACCAGCGAGCTCTGCGACGGGAAGAACGCCTGGTTGAACACCAGGCTCGCCGCGGTGGCGTAGAGGAAGAAGTCGTACCACTCGATCGTGGTGCCGACCAGGCTGGCGACCAGCGCGGTGCGGACCCGCTTCGCGTCGTCCGCGGCAGTGGCTACAGGGGCTGGGGACACGTCGGTCGCAGAAGACACGGGGCTCCATCCTGCCCGAGCCCCGCAGCCCCCGGGAGAGTAAAAATCGTTGCGATTGAAACTGGATCGGTGTCCTGAATCACAGCGGGCCGAGCAGGCTCTCAATGTCGGCCGGCCAGCACCAGATCCGCTCTCCCTCGGCGGTGAGGGTGGTGTGTTCGTTCACCCGGATCAGCAGCTCACCGTCGGCGGCGGTGCGGGGCACGTACCGGAATCCGCCGCCGCCCATGCCGCGATAGGGCTCGATCGCCGGGTCGAATTCCAGCACGACGTCGTCGTCACGCAGACGTCGCCACCACGATTTCAACAGACGCTGCTTGCTCTCCGACATCGAGGTGAAGCCACCGCGGAGCATGAACTCACCGTGATCGCGCAGGCGTTGATACGCGCTCGACTTCCCGTGCTGGTTGGTGGTCTCCCACGGCCAGGCCCGTTGTGCGAGTTGGCGCGTCGTCAAGAAGCCGTTGTAGACGACTTTGTGCCACGACACGGCCTGCCGGGTGACACCGTGCATCTCGGCGATCTGACTCTGGTTGTAGCCCTTCGCCCGTAGCTCTTCGATTCTCTTGGCCGTCAGAGGTTTCCGCGAGACCAACCGACCGCCCTAGACGGTGAAGCCGAGCGCCCGCAGCTGTTCGCGACCGTCCTCGGTGATCTTGTCCGGGCCCCACGGCGGGTTCCACACCCAGTTGATCCGCAGCTCGCTGACCAGTCCGCTGCCCACCAGCGCGGTGCGCGACTGGTCCTCGATGACGTCGGTGAGCGGGCAGGCCGCCGAGGTCAGCGTCATGTCGATCAGCGCGATGTTGCCCTGCTCGCCCTTCTCGACGTTCATGTCGTACACGAGGCCGAGATCGACGACATTGATCCCGAGCTCGGGGTCGACGACGTCGCGCATCGCCTCCTCGATGTCGGCCAGCAGTTCGTCTGAAGCCGTCTCGCTCATCCTGCCTCCTGCAGTCCTTCGGACGCCTGCACCAGCGCGTCCTTGAAAGCCATCCACCCCAGCAGCGCGCACTTCACCCGCGCCGGGTACTTCGCGACGCCGGCGAACGCGATGCCGTCGCCGAGGACGTCCTCGTCACCTTCGATGGTGCCCCGCGAGGAGATCATCTCGGTGAACGCCGCGACGGTCTTGAGCGCGTCGCCGACACTGGTGCCGATGATCTGGTCGGTCAGCACCGACGTCGAGGCCTGGCTGATCGAGCAGCCCTGCCCGTCGTAGGAGATGTCGGTCACCGTCTCGCCGTCCTCGGACAGCGCCACCCGCAGCGTCACCTCGTCGCCGCACGTCGGGTTGACGTGATGCACCTCCGCGCCGAACGGTTCACGCAGACCGCGATTGTGCGGGTGCTTGTAGTGGTCCAGGATCACTTCCTGGTACATCTGTTCAAGTCGCACGTCAGTCCCTACCGAAGAACTCCACCGCCCGCCGCACGCCGGCGACCAGGCGGTCGATCTCGTCGAACGTGTTGTACAGCGCGAACGAGGCCCGCGCGGTCGCGGCGATGCCGAACCGCCGGTGCAGCGGCCACGCGCAGTGGTGCCCGACGCGCACCGCGACGCCGTCGTCGTCGAGAACCTGGCCGACGTCGTGGGCGTGCACGCCGTCGACGACGAAGCTCACCGGCGACCCCCGGTTCTCCATCGTCGTCGGCCCGATGATCCGCACTCCCGGAATCCGCGACAGCCCCTCGAGCGCGGCCGCGGTCAGGTCGGCCTCGTGCTGCTCCACCGCCGCCATCCCGATCGCGCGCAGATACCGTGCGGCGGCGGCCAATCCGACCACCTGCGAGGTCATCGGGGTGCCCGCCTCGAAACGCTGCGGGGCCGGCGCGTAGGTGGTCTGCTCCATCGTGACGGTCTCGATCATCGAACCGCCGGTGAGGAAGGGCGGCATCGCGTCGAGCAGTTCGCGACGGCCGTAGAGCACGCCGATGCCGGTGGGGCCCAGCATCTTGTGTCCGGAGAACGCCGCGTAGTCGACGTCGAGCGCGTGGAAGTCCACCGGTTGGTGCGGCACCGACTGGCAGGCGTCCAGCACGGTCAGCGCGCCGACCGCCCTGGCCCGCGACACGATCTCCCCGACCAGCGCGACGGCGCCGGTGACGTTCGAATGATGGCTGAACGCAACGACTTTCACCCGCTCGTCGAGCTGCAGCGAGTCCAGGTCGATGCGCCCGTCGTCGGTGACGCCGTACCACTTCAGCGTGGCACCGGTGCGCCGGGCCAACTCCTGCCACGGGATCAGGTTGGCGTGGTGCTCGAGTTCGGTGGTGACGATGACGTCGCCGGGCCCGACGGCGCGGTCGAACCGGTCGTCGCCGAGCACGTAGGCCACCAGGTTGATGGCCTCGGTGGCGTTCTTGGTGAACACCAGCTCGTCCGGCTCGGCGCCGACGAACGACGCGATCTCGGCGCGGCCGTCCTCGTAGGCGTCGGTGGCCTCCTCCATCAGCTGGTGCGCACCGCGGTGCACGGCACCGTTGGAGGTCAGCAGGAAGTCCCGTTCGGCGTCGAGCACCTGTAGCGGGCGCTGGGAGGTGGCGCCGGAATCCAGGTACGCCAACTCGTTTCCGCCCCGCATCTGCTTCTTGAGGATGGGGAAGTCAGCGCGGATGGCGGCCAGATCCAGCGGATGTGAGGCGGCCATGGGTTACGCCCCCGCTGCCGCCGTCTCGGTGAAGCGCACGTACCCGTTCTCCTCGAGCTCGTCGGCCAGCTCGGGGCCGCCGGACTCGACGATGCGGCCGCCGACGAACACATGCACGAACTGCGGCTTGATGTAGCGCAGGATCCGGGTGTAGTGCGTGATCAGCAGTACGCCGCCGTTCTCGGCCTCCTTGTACCGGTTCACGCCCTCGCTGACGACGCGCAGCGCGTCGACGTCCAGACCGGAGTCGGTCTCGTCGAGGATCGCGATCTTCGGCTTGAGCAGCGACAGCTGCAGGATCTCGTGGCGCTTCTTCTCACCGCCGGAGAAGCCCTCGTTGACGCTGCGCTCGGAGAACGACGGGTCGATGCCCAGGTCGTTCATCGCGGCCTTGACCTCTTTGACCCAGTGCCGCAGCTTCGGCGCCTCACCGCGCACCGCGGTCGCGGCGGTGCGCAGGAAGTTCGACATCGACACACCGGGCACCTCGACCGGGTACTGCATGGCCAGAAACAGGCCGGCGCGGGCACGCTCGTCGACGCTCATCTCGAGCACGTTCTGCCCGTCGAGCGTGATCGACCCGGACGTCACCTGGTACTTGGGGTGTCCGGCGATCGAGTAGGACAGGGTCGACTTGCCGGAACCGTTGGGGCCCATGACCGCATGGGTCTCCCCCGACTTCACCGTCAGGTTGACCCCCTTGAGGATCGGGATCTCGGTCTGCTCCGGCGTGGTGACCGAGACGTGAAGGTCCTTGATTTCCAGAGTGGTCATGATTGGGCTGTTCTCGATTCCGTGATGGCTAGTTCTCGTTCGATTGCTTCGGTGAGGCGCTCCCGCACCGCGGGCACGGCGATCTTCGCGATGATCTCGTTGAAGAAGCCGCGCACCACCAGGCGGCGAGCCTGGTCCTCCGGGATGCCGCGGGCCCGCAGGTAGAACAACTGCTCGTCGTCGAAACGGCCGGTGGCACTGGCGTGTCCGGCGCCGACGATCTCGCCCGTCTCGATCTCCAGGTTGGGCACCGAGTCGGCGCGGGCGCCGTCGGTCAGCAGCAGGTTGCGGTTCACCTCGAAGGTGTCGGTGCCGGTGGCCGCCGCGCGGATCAGCACGTCACCCACCCACACGGTGTGCGCGTCGGGCTTGCCCGAGGTCGGATCGCCTTGCAGCGCACCCTTGTACAGCACGTCGGACTTGCAGTTGGGCACCGCGTGGTCGACCAGCAGCCGGGATTCGAAGTGCTGGCCGTCGTCGGCGAAGTAGGTGCCGAGCAGCTTGGCGTCGCCGCCGGGCGCGGTGAAGCGCACGTTGGTGGTGGTACGCACCACGTCACCACCGAGCGTGACGACGATGTGGCCGAGCGAGGAGTCCTTGCCGAGCCTGGCGTGGTGCTGGCTGACGTGCACGGTGTCGTCGGCCCAGTCGGCGATCCAGATCACGCCCAGGCCGGCGGAGTCGCCGACGATCAGCTCGACGTTGTCGGCGTAGGTGCCCGACCCGCGCAGGTCCACCACCACGATGGCGTGGCCCAGCTCCTCGACGCGGATCTGCAGGTGCCCGTAGCCGACCTTGCCCTCACCGGGGCCGTCGACGGTGATCTCGATCGGCTCGGCGACCTCGGTGTCGCGCGCGACGGTCACCACCGTCGCGGTCTCGAACGACGAGTACGCCTGGGCGGCAACGCGATCCGCCGGGACGCCGCCCTGGCCGAGCCGTGCGTCGTCGCGGCCGACGGTCTCGACGGTGACGCCGGGGCGCTCGGAGACCGTGATCGTGGCGGCACCGGAGGCGACGGCTGACCCGTCGTGCAGACCGCGCAGCCGGCGCAGCGGGGTGAACCGCCAGATCTCGTCGCGGCCGCCGGGCACCTCGAAGGCGTTCACGTCGAACGACGCGAACAGCTCACCCTTGTTGACGGCGGACAGGGCCGAACCCTCAACCGCCTCGGTCAGATTGCTCACTAACCCACCGCGCCTTCCATCTGCAGCTCGATGAGCCGGTTGAGCTCGAGCGCATACTCCATCGGCAGTTCCTTGGCGATCGGCTCGACGAACCCGCGCACCACCATCGCCATCGCCTCGTCCTCGGTCAGGCCGCGGCTCATCAGGTAGAACAGCTGGTCCTCGCTGACCTTCGACACGGTGGCCTCATGGCCCATCGTGACGTCGTCCTCGCGGATGTCGACGTACGGGTAGGTGTCGGAGCGGCTGATCGTATCGACCAGCAGCGCATCGCATTTCACCGAGGAGCGCGACCCATGTGCTCCCTTGTTGACCTGGACCAGGCCGCGGTAGGACGCGCGGCCGCCGCCGCGGGCCACCGACTTGGAGACGATGTTGCTGCTGGTGTTGGGCGCCAGGTGCAGCATCTTGGCGCCGGTGTCCTGGTGCTGCCCCTCACCGGCGAACGCCACCGACAGCACCTCGCCCTTGGCGTGCTCACCGGTCATCCACACCGCCGGGTACTTCATCGTGACCTTGGAGCCGATGTTGCCGTCGATCCACTCCATGGTGGCGCCGGCCTCGGCGCGGGCCCGCTTGGTGACCAGGTTGTAGACGTTGTTCGACCAGTTCTGAATGGTCGTGTAGCGGCAGCGGCCACCGGCCTTGACGATGATCTCGACGACGGCGCTGTGCAGCGAGTCGCTCTTGTAGATCGGCGCCGTGCAGCCCTCGACGTAATGCACGTAGGCACCCTCGTCGACGATGATCAGCGTCCGCTCGAACTGGCCCATGTTCTCGGTGTTGATCCGGAAGTAGGCCTGCAGCGGGATGTCGACGTGCACGCCCGGCGGCACGTAGATGAACGAACCGCCCGACCACACCGCGGTGTTGAGCGCGGAGAACTTGTTGTCGCCGGCCGGGATCACGGTGCCGAAGTACTGCTTGAAGATCTCCGGGTGCTCGCGCAGCCCCGAGTCGGTGTCGAGGAAGATCACACCCTGCTTCTCCAGGTCCTCGCGGATCTGGTGGTAGACCACCTCGGACTCGTACTGCGCGGCGACACCGGCGACCAGGCGCTGCTTCTCGGCCTCCGGGATGCCCAGCCGGTCGTAGGTGTTGCGGATGTCCTCCGGCAGTTCCTCCCACGAGGTGGCCTGCTTCTCGGTGGAGCGCACGAAGTACTTGATGTTGTCGAAGTCGATCCCGTCGAGGTTCGAGCCCCACGTCGGCATCGGCTTCTTCTCGAAGGTGCGCAACGCCTTGAGCCGGATGTCGAGCATCCACTCGGGCTCGTTCTTCTTCGCCGAGATGTCGCGCACGACGTCCTCGTTGAGGCCGCGCTGCGCGATGGCACCCGCCACGTCGCGGTCAGCCCAGCCGTAGCCGTACTTCCCCAGCGACGCGATGGTCTCTTCCTGGGTCAGTTGTGCTGCCTCAGGGGTGGTCGTCATGTCGACGCTCCTTGCTTCCTAGTGTGGGCTGGGATCAACGGCACGTGGGTGGTGCAGGCGTTGTCGCCGTTGACGATCGTGGCGAGCCGCTGGACGTGGGTGCCCAGAATCTCCGCGAACGCCTCCCGCTCGGCCTCGCACAGCTCCGGGAACTCCTCGGCCACATGCGACACCGGGCAGTGATGCTGACACAGCTGGATACCGCGGACCGAACCCGGCTCCGGCGCCAGCGGCGTCACCGTCGTCGCATACCCGGCCTTGCTCAGCGCCTCGGCCACCCGGTCCGCGGTTGATTCAACGTCATCGGGGCCCTCGGTTACTCCCGCGAGGATCCCGTCGATCCGACGCCGGGCGAAGTCGCGGACGGCCTCGTCGCCGCCGAGCTCGCGCAGCTGGCGGATCGCCGCCGCGGCGAGGTCGTCGTAGGCGTGGTTGAGCTTGGCCCGCCCCTCGGCGGTGAGCCGGTACCGCTTGGCGGGCCTGCCCCGCCCGGTGTGCTGCCAGGACGCGGCGGCGACGGCCTGGGCGTCACCCGCCTCGATCAGCGCGTCGAGGTGACGGCGCACCCCGGCGGCGGAGATGCCGAGCCGCTCGCCGATCTCACCTGCGGTGATGGGTCCGGACTCCATCAGCAATCGGACGATCGCGCCACGCGTGTGGCGGTCGGAGCCGTCCGGGCTGAATTTCACAACACTATTGTGACGGAATTCGGAAACGCGTGTAAAGCAAGGGCACCCTTAGCTCGACGGGACCGGTTCCGGCGGCGGTTACGCTGCTCAGGTGGCAGCCCGCCTCCCATCGTTCAGCTCGTCGATTGCCCGTTGGCACGCCGACGAAGCGCCCGTGGGCTCACCGCTGAACGACGCCGAGGTCCTCGCGCTGCGCCGCACCCGGTTGTTCGGGGCGGCGGGCACCGTGCTGATGGCCATCGGCGCGCTCGGTGTCGGCGCCCGGCCGGTGGTGCAGGACCCGACGTTCGGTGTGCGCCTGCTGAACCTGCCGTCGCGGATCCAGACGGTGTCGCTGACCATGACCACCACCGGTGCGGTGATGATGGCGCTGGCCTGGCTGATGCTGGGCCGGTTCGCCCTCGGCGACCGCCGGATGTCGCGCAGCCAGCTGGACCGGCTGCTGTGGCTGTGGGTGCTGCCGCTGCTGATCGCCCCGCCGATGTACAGCCGCGATGTGTACTCCTACCTGGCGCAGAGCGAGATCGCCGGCAGGGGCCTGGACCCGTACAAGGTGGGGCCGGCGCCGGGCCTGGGCCTGGACCACGTCTTCACGCTGTCGGTGCCGAACATGTGGCGGGAAACACCCGCCCCGTACGGCCCGCTGTTCCTGTGGATCGGCGAGGGCATCTCGGCGCTGACGGGTGAGAACATCGTCGCCGCGGTGCTGTGCCACCGGCTGGTGGTGCTGCTGGGCGTCGGACTGATCGTGTGGGCGGTGCCACGGCTGGCCCGCCGCTGCGGGGTGGCCGAGGTCAGCGCGATGTGGCTGGGCGCGGCCAACCCGCTGCTACTGATGCACCTGGTCGCGGGCATCCACAACGAGGCGCTGATGCTGGGCCTGATGCTGGCGGGCACCGAGTTCGCGCTGCGCGGCGTCGACGCCCGCGACCCGCTGCTGCCGCGCCCGCTGACCTGGCCCCGCGGCGCCGACGGCTGGGCCCGCTGGTACCCGATGACGATGCTGCTGGTGGGCGTCGCGCTGATCACGATGTCCTCGCAGGTGAAGCTGCCCTCGCTGCTGGCGCTGGGCTTCGTGGCGATGGCGCTGGCCTGCCGCTGGGGCGGCACCGTCAAGGCGTTCCTGCTGGCCGGCGGGTCGCTGGGTGCCGTGTCGGTGGCGGTGATGGGGCTGATCGGCTGGGCCAGCGGGCTGGGCTTCGGCTGGCTGTTCACGCTGGGCACCGCCAACGTGGTGCGCAGCTGGATGTCGCTGCCGACGCTGCTGGCGCTCGGCACCGGCCAGGTGGGCATCCTGCTGGGTCTCGGCGACCACACCACCGCGATCCTGGGCCTGACCCGCGCGATGGGCGTGTCGATCATCGCGGTGCTGGTCAGCTGGCTGCTGCTGCTGGTGTTGCGGGGCCGGCTGCACCCGGTCGGCGGGCTGGGCGTCGCGCTGGGGGTGACGGTGCTGCTGTTCCCGGTGGTGCAGCCGTGGTACGTGCTGTGGGCGGTGCTGCCGCTGGCCGCGTGGGCCACCCGCCCGGCGTTCCGGACGACGACGATCATCGTGACGCTGGCGGTCGGGATCTTCGGGCCGACCGCCAACGGGGACCGCTTCACGCTGTTCCAGATCCTGCTGGCGGTCGCGGCCAGCACCGTGATCGCGCTGGCGCTGATCGCGCTGACCTACAACCGGCTGCCGTGGCGTGCCACGATCGCGCCCGCCGACTCACCGCCCGCACCGGCACCGCAGCCCGCGCGGCCCGACGCTTACGCTGAATCCCCGTGACCCAGCTTGGAACCCGGGCGGCCTCCGTCCCCGTGCGACTGCACGGGGTCACCAAACGCTACGGTTCGACGGTGGCGGTGTCCGACCTCGACCTCGAGGTGCACACCGCCGAGGTGTTCGCCCTGCTCGGCCCCAACGGTGCGGGGAAGACCACCACCGTCGAGATGTGCGAAGGGTTCATCAAGCCCGATTCCGGCACCATCGAGATCCTCGGCTTGGACCCGTTCGGCAACAACGCGCGCGTGCGCGAACGCATCGGCGTGATGCTGCAGGGCGGCGGCGGGTATCCGGCCGCCCGCGCCGGTGAGATGCTCGACCTCGTCGCCGCCTACGCCGCCGACCCGCTGGATCCGGCGTGGCTGATGGACACGCTCGGCCTGACCGACGCCGCCAAGACCACCTACCGGCGGTTATCCGGCGGTCAGCAGCAGCGGCTGGCGCTGGCCTGTGCGGTGGTCGGTCGCCCCGAACTGGTGTTCCTCGACGAGCCCACCGCCGGGATGGACGCGCACGCGCGAATCGTGGTGTGGGAGTTGATCGACGGCCTGCGCCGCGACGGGGTCACCGTGGTGCTGACGACGCATCAGCTCACCGAGGCCGAGGAGCTCGCCGACCGCATCATGATCATCGACCACGGCGTGCCGGTGGCCACGGGGACACCGGAGGAACTGATGCGCAGCGGCGCGGAGAACCAGTTGCGGTTCCGCGCCCCGCGCAAGCTCGACCTCTCCCTGCTGATCTCGGCGCTGCCGGAGAGTTATCAGGCCACCGAGACCGCGCCCGGCGAGTACCTGGTCGAGGGCGCCATCGATCCCCAGGTGCTGGCGACGGTGACCGCCTGGTGCGCGCGGCTGAACGTGCTGGCCACCGACATGCGCGTCGAGCAGCGCAGCCTCGAGGACGTGTTCCTCGACCTGACCGGACGGGAGCTGCGGCCGTGACCGAGAACCGTTTCACCCCCGGCACCTTCGCACCCGATCCGCGCCCGGCGTCGGTGCAGCGGATGCTCGCCGCCCAGTTCGGGCTGGAGCTGCGGCTGCTGCTGCGCAACGGTGAACAGCTGCTGCTGACGATGTTCATCCCCATCACGCTGCTGATCGGGTTGACGCTGCTGCCGTTCGGCGACTTCGGCGAGAACCGGGCCGCGACGTTCGTGCCGGCGATCATGGCACTGGCGGTCATCTCGACCGCGTTCACCGGCCAGGCGATCGCGGTGGCGTTCGACCGTCGCTACGGCGCGCTCAAACGGCTGGGCGCCACGGCGCTGCCGGTGTGGGGCATCATCGCCGGCAAGTCGCTGGCGGTGGTGGCGGTGGTGATCCTGCAGTCGATCGTGTTGGGCGGTATCGGCGTGGCGCTGGGCTGGCGTCCGCACCTGGCCGGACTGGCGCTGGGAGCGGTGATCATCGCGCTGGGCACCGCGGGTTTCGCCGCGATGGGGCTGCTGCTGGGCGGCACGCTGCGCGCCGAGATCGTGCTCGCGGTGGCGAACCTGCTGTGGTTCGTGTTCGCCGGCCTCGGCGCGCTGACGTTGGAGACCGACGCGATACCGGCCGCGATCTCCTGGGTGGCCCGGCTCACGCCGTCCGGCGCGCTGACCGAGGCGCTGGCGCAGGCGATGACGCTGTCAGCGGACTGGTTCGGCCTGCTCGTGCTGGCGGTCTGGGGCGGCGTCGCCGCGCTGGGCGCCCTGCGCTGGTTCCGCTTCACCTGATCCGGCCAGGCCGGGCAGCAGGTACTCCAGCTGGCCCACCTCTTCGATGTTGTGCTTGACCCAGGCGCGCATCTTGGCGGTCGGGAACCGTCGTCGCACCACGCGGTTGATCGCGCCGAGCAGTGGTGACCGCGCACCGAGGTCCATCACCGACACGTAGTGCGCGCCGTCGGCGCCGGCCGACCAGGTGTGTTCGAGCTGGAAGATCGGTATCCCGGCGACCCGCTTGACCAGCCGGATACCGGTCTCGTCGAGCTTCTCGACGCGGGCCACCTCATCGATCGTGTACTCCGGGCGCCCGCCGAACGCCTCGACCATCCGGAACCGTGCGCCCTCGGCGGCGCCGCCACCGGGCGCCGGCCGCGCCAGCTCCCACCTGATGTGGTCGATCGGATGCCAGGCGAGATAGCGGTCGATGATCTCGTCCCCGTAGCGCATCGTTCCGCCCAGGTGGGTGAACCAGTTCAGGAGCATCACCGGCGTCAGCCCGGCGAGCGGACGGTGGTCGATCGTGATGCGGCGGCGACCGTGCGGCAGTTCGAAATACCGCACCGACGCCGATTCCACGGGCCGGAGCGGATAGAGCACGGGACGGGCCATGGCAACCTCCAAGATACGAATACGTTTCTTACCGATTCACGGTAAGGTGCCGTTCTAAGATACGCAAGCGTTTCCTTAAGGGGGCTTCCGGCGATGGCGACGTCACGACGGCGAGGGGCCGAACTGGATGCGGCGATCCGCGAGGCGGCCCTCGGCCTGCTGGCCGAGCACGGTCCGGCCGGTGTGACGATGGAGGCCGTCGCGACCGCGGCCCGGACCAGCAAGCCCGTGCTGTACCGGCGCTGGCCGGACGCGACGGCGCTGCTGCGCGACACCCTGCTCAGCATCGCCACCGCCGCGATCCCGCACGAGGACACCGGCAGCTACCGCACCGACATGCTCGCCGTCCTGCGGGGATGGGCGGCACTGTTCACCGGTCCGCAGGCCGCGGTGATCCGGTCGGCGATCGGGGCCGCCGCGCACGACCCCGCGCTCGCCGAGGCCTTCCGCACCGACGTCATCGGATGGCGCAAGAAGGAGATGGCGGCCCTGCTGACCCGTGGCATCGCCCGCGGCGACGTGCGCGCCGACGTCCCGGTCGAGCTCGCCCGGGAACTCGGTCAGAGCGTGCTGTGGCACCGCCTCCTGATCACCGGCGATCCCATCGACGACGACCTGGTGGTGCAGTTGGTCGACGAGGTGCTGGTGCCGTTCGTCTGCCCGTGACACCCGCTACTACGAGGTGTAGTTGCGCTGCTCTACGATCGGTGCGTGCGACGCGTCTTTCTGCGGCTGGTCGATCTCCTGCCGCTGCCCAGCCTGCGGGCCCAGCGCGTCATCGCGTTCCTGGTGATCCTTACCCAGGGCGGCATCTCCGTCACCGGCGCGATCGTGCGCGTCACCGCGTCCGGGCTGGGCTGCCCCACCTGGCCGCAGTGCTTCCCCGGCAGCTTCACCCCGGTACCGGTCGCCGAGGTGCCGGTGGTGCATCAGGTCGTCGAGTTCGGCAACCGGCTGATCACCTTCCTGGTGGTGCTGACCGCGGCGGCCGCGGTGCTGGCCGTGACCCGCGCCCGACGGCGCCGCGAGGTGCTGATCTACGCCTGGCTCATGCCCGCGTCGACGGTCGCGCAAGCTGTCATCGGCGGCATCACCGTGCTCACCGGCCTGCTGTGGTGGACCGTCGCGATCCACCTGCTGGCCTCGATGCTGATGGTGTGGCTGGCGGTGCTGCTGTTCGTCAAGATCGGCGAGCCCGACGACGGCGTGCCGGTGCGCCGCGCACCGGTCCCGCTGCGCTGGCTCACCGCGCTCATCGGTGCCACGCTGGCCGCCGTGCTGGTCACCGGGACGCTGGTGACCGGCGCCGGGCCGCACGCCGGCGACAAGAGCATCGACCGGCCGGTGCCCCGGCTGGAGGTCGAGATCACCACGCTGGTGCATCTGCACTCGTCGCTGCTGGTCGCCTACCTGGCGCTGGTGGTCGGGCTCGGTTTCGGCCTGCTCGCGGTCAAGGCACCGAAGCCGGTGCTGGTCCGACTGGGCGTGCTGGTGGCCCTGGTCGCCGCACAGGGCCTGGTCGGTGTCGTGCAGTTCTACACGGGTGTGCCCGCGGCGCTGGTCGCCGTGCACGTCGCGGGTGCGGCCGCCTGCACGGCCGGCACCGCCGCGCTATGGGCGTCGATGCGACAGCGGACCCAGCCCGAGCCGGTCCAGGGCTGACTCGACGGCCAGTACAAAGTCCCGCTGCCGCAGCTCCCGGGTCTCGGGGTCCAGCTGGCGCCAGCCCAGCGACGGCTCCACCAGCTCCAGCTCCAGCACCCGCGGATCCTCCCGCCCGCCGATCACGTCGACCCGCGCGTAGAGGAACTCCTCGGGCGCCATCCCGAGGTGCTCGGCCGCGGCCGCCAGCGTCGCGTAGCCGAGGTCCCACAGCTCGAAGTCCGGATCGGCCGGGGCGAGCTTCTCCTCGGCGAACGTGCCCGACGCGTCGAACTCCGGCGCCTCGTCCGGGCTCCGCAGGATCGGGCCCTTGGTGAACGCGTGCGACTGGGTGCCCGACAGGAACACCATCGCGGTCTCCCCGTCGGCGATCCGCTCGTCGTAGGGCTGCACCAGCGCCGTGCGCCCGGCCGCGTGCAGCCGTGCCACGTGCCGGCGCGCGGCATCGCGGTCGGAGAACCGCAGGGCGTCCACCGAGCCCGCGCCGACGGCCGGCTTCACGACGATCTCGCCGCCCTCCGGGAACCGCGCCGTCTCCCCCGGCGCGACGAACCGGCTGGGCACCGTGGGCACGCCGGCGGCGGCCAGGTCGGCGAGATAGTGCTTGTCGGTGTTCCACCGCACCACCGGCAGCGGGTTGAGCAGGTTGCGCACGCGCGCCGCCCAGTCCAGGAACTCGGCGAGTCGCTCGGTGTAGTCCCATGTCGCCCGCAGGATCACCAGATCGGCCTTCAGCGTCTGCGGGTCGTCCCAGGACAGCCACCGGGCGTGCAGTCCGCGGTGGCGCAGCGCCGCGAGCAGCCCGTCGTCGTCGCCGTCGCCCTCGGGTAACGCCGGGCACCCGGCGAGCACGATGCGCGGATGGAACAGATCGGGGCGGGCTGACTTCACCCGGAAAGGATATTGGGAGGATAGGGGCATGCATGCCATCGAGATCGCCAAGACCGGCGGACCTGACGTCTTGACCTATGTCGACAAGACCCGTCCCGAGCCGGGACCGGGTCAGGTGCTGATCAAGGCCGAGGCGATCGGCGTGAACTTCCTCGACACCTACTTCCGGTCGGGGCTGTACCCGCGCGAGACGCCGTTCGTCGTCGGCAACGAGGTGTGCGGCACCGTGGCCGCGGTCGGCGAGGGGGTGGCCGCGCTGAAGGTCGGCGACCGCGTCGTCACCGCGCAGGCCGACGGCGCCTACGCCGAATACAGCCTCGCCCCAGCCGATTTCGTCGCCTACGTGCCGGAGGGTGTGAGCCCGGATGTGGCGGCCGCGTCGCTGCTGAAGGGGATGACCGCGCACTACCTGATCAAGTCGCTGTATCCGGTGCAGGAGGGCGACGCGATCCTGGTGCACGCAGGCGCCGGCGGGGTCGGGCTGATCCTGACGCAGTGGGCGACGGCGCTGGCGGCGCGGGTGATCACCACGGTGTCGACACCGGAGAAGGCGGAGCTGTCCCGTAAGGCGGGCGCGGTCGAGGTGCTCGACTACCCGGAGGATCCGGCGGAGTTCGGCACCAAGATCAAGGAGATGACCGGCGGCGGCGTCGCGGCCGTCTACGACGGTGTCGGCAAGGCCACCTTCGAGGCCAGCCTGGCCAGCCTGCGGGTACGCGGCACGCTGGCGCTGTTCGGCGCGTCCAGCGGGCCGGTGCCGCCGTTCGACCCGCAGCGGCTCAACGCGGCCGGATCGCTGTTCCTGACCCGCCCGACGCTGTTCCACTACACCCGCACGCCCGACGAGTTCGCCTGGCGTGCCGGTGAACTTCTCGACGCGATCGCCGCGGGCCAACTGAACATCACGGTCAGCCACCGCTACCCGCTGGCCGAGGCCGAGCAGGCGCACCGCGACCTGGAGGGCCGCAGGACTGTCGGCTCGGTGGTGCTGATCCCCTAGGGGATCAGGGGCAGTGCCAGCACCGAGTCGACGGCCAGCGCCAGGAACACCACCGCGAGGTAGTTGTTGGACTGCAGGAACAGCCGCAGCGGCTTGACCGGCTCACCCCGGCGCACGCCGCTGTAGAGCTTCTGGGCCAGCACCAGGAACCAGATACCGGCCAGCAGCGCCACCACGGCGTAGAGCCAGCCGGTGGCCGGCACCAGCGCCAGCGTCGCGGCGACGGTCAGCCAGGTGTAGATGAGGATCTGCTTGGTGACCTGCTGCTCGGTGGCCACCGCGGGCAGCATCGGCACGCCGGCCGCCCGGTAGTCCTCCTTGTACTTCATCGCCAGCGCCCAGGTGTGCGGCGGCGTCCAGAAGAAGATCACCGCGAACATCACCAGCGCCTGCCAGCCGATGGTGCCGGTGACGGCGGACCAGCCGATCATCACGGGCATGCAGCCGGCGGCACCGCCCCACACCACGTTCTGCGAGGTGCGGCGCTTGAGCACCAGGGTGTAGACGAGGACGTAGAACGCGATGGTGGCGCCGGCCAGATGCGCCGACAGCATGTTCGTCGTCCACCACAGGTAGAAGAACGAGGTGACCGACAGGGCCAGGCCGAACACCAGCGCGTGGCTGCGCGGGACGGTGGCCCGGGCCAGCGGACGGCGCTCGGTGCGCTTCATCACCTTGTCGATGTCGGCGTCGGCGACACAGTTGAGCGTGTTAGCGCCCGCGGCGGCCAGCAGGCCACCCACCAGGGTGTTGAAGATCAGCAGCGGGTCGACGGTGCCGCGGCTGGCCAGCAGCATCGCCGGGATGGTGGTGACCAGCAGCAGTTCGATGACGCGGGGCTTGGTGAGCGCGACGTAGCCGAGGACACGGTCGCGGAGGCGGAGTCGGTTGGGCGCCTCATCGACGAGGTGGCCGTCACGAAGTCTCACGCACTTAACTCCTGTCAACAGGTGGCCGCCCGGGGGCGTCTACTACAGACGATGGTAGACCGCGGCGTTCGCTGGGCTAAATCCTCCCCGTCGTCCTCCCCGTCATTGTGGCCGTACCAGCCTGCATCCGGCGGCGCTCCGGCACTAGGGTGTTGTAACGAGCAGCGACAAGAGCTCAACGCCGACCAGGAGTGCAACCTGTGACCACGCTCGAAGAAATTTCCGCTCTGACCCGCCCGAACCACCCCGAGGACTGGACCGAGGTGGACACGTTGGCGGTCGACACCGTGCGGGTGCTGGCAGCGGACGCGGTGCAGAAGGTGGGTAACGGCCACCCCGGCACCGCGATGAGCCTGGCCCCGCTGGCCTACACACTGTTCCAGCGGCAGCTCCGTCACGATCCCAGCGACGTGCACTGGCTGGGCCGCGACCGCTTCGTGCTGTCGGCGGGCCACTCCAGCCTGACCCTGTACATCCAGCTGTACCTCGGTGGCTTCGGCCTCGAGCTCGACGACATCAAGGCGCTGCGGACCTTCAAGTCCAAGACGCCGGGCCATCCCGAGTTCCGCCACACCCCGGGCGTGGAGATCACCACCGGCCCGCTGGGCCAGGGCCTGGCCTCCGCGGTCGGTATGGCGATGGCGTCGCGCTACGAGCGCGGCCTGTTCGACCCGGACACCCCGTGGGGTGAGAGCCCGTTCGACCACTACATCTACGTGATCGCCTCCGACGGCGACATCGAGGAGGGTGTCACCGCCGAGGCGTCGTCGCTGGCCGGCACCCAGCAGCTCGGCAACCTGATCGTGTTCTACGACCAGAACCAGATCTCGATCGAGCACGACACCAACATCGCGCTGTCCGAGGACGTGTGCGCCCGCTACCGCGCCTACGGCTGGCACGTCCAGCAGGTCGAGGGCGGCGAGAACGTCGTCGGCATCGAGCAGGCCATCGCCGAGGCCAAGAAGGTGACCGACAAGCCGTCGTTCATCGCGCTGCGCACTGTGATCGGCTACCCGGCGCCCAACAAGATGAACACCGGCGGCATTCACGGGTCGGCGCTGGGCGAGGAAGAGGTCGCCGCGGTCAAGAAGATCCTCGGCTTCGACCCGGAGAAGACGTTCGAGGTGCGGCCCGAGGTCATCGAGCACACCCGCAAGCTGGTCGAGCGCGGTAAGGAAGCACATGCCAAGTGGCAGAAGGACTTCGACGCCTGGGCCGAACGTGAGCCGGAGCGCAAGGCGCTGCTGGACCGGCTGCTGGCCAATGAGCTGCCCGAGGGCTGGGACGCCGACCTGACCAAGTGGGAACCGGGCGACAAGCCGGTCGCCACCCGCGCGGCGTTCGGCCAGGTACTCAACGACGTGGCGCCCAAGCTGCCGGAGCTGTGGGGCGGCTCGGCCGACCTGGCGGGCAGCAACAACACCACCATCAAGGGTGTGAAATCGTTTGGCCCGCCGTCGATCTCGACGAAGGACTTCACCGCCGACTGGTACGGCCGGGTGCTGCACTTCGGTATCCGCGAGCATGCGATGGGCTCGATCCTGTCGGGCATCGTGCTGCACGGCCCGACCCGCGCGTTCGGCGGCACGTTCCTGCAGTTCTCCGACTACATGCGGCCCGCGGTGCGGTTGGCGTCGCTGATGGACATTGACACCATCTACATCTGGACGCACGACTCGATCGGCCTCGGCGAGGACGGCCCGACGCACCAGCCGATCGAGCATCTGGCGGCGCTGCGGGCCATCCCGAATCTGTCGGTGGTCCGGCCGGGCGACCCGAACGAGACCGCCTACGCCTGGCGCAGCATCCTGGCCCGCGGCAACGGCAGCGGCCCGGTCGGGTTCATCCTGACCCGCCAGCCGATCCCCGTGCTGGAGGGCACCGATCCCGAGGGCGTGGCCCGCGGCGGCTACGTGCTGGGCGGCGGGAACCCGGCGGACGACGCCGATGTGCTCATCATCGCGACCGGTTCGGAGCTGCAGCTGGCGGTCGAGGCCCGTAAGCAGCTGGCGGACAAAGGCATCACCGCGTACGTGATCTCGATGCCGTGCGTGGAGTGGTTCGAGGCGCAGCCCAAGGAGTACCGCGACTCGGTGCTGCCGCCGACGGTCTCGGCGCGGGTGGCGGTGGAGGCCGCGGTCGCGCAGAGTTGGTACAAGCTCGTCGGCGACACCGGCGAGATCATCTCGATCGAGCACTACGGGGAATCCGCGGACGACAAGACGTTGTTCCGTGAGTATGGATTTACTCCTGAGGCTGTCGTCGCCGCTGCGGAGCGTTCGATAGCCAACTGATCGAAAGGTAGAGCAATGGCTCAGAATCCGAATCTCGCGGCACTGTCCGCGGCGGGCGTGTCGGTCTGGCTTGACGACCTGTCACGAGAGCGGCTGCAGACGGGCAACCTGCAGGAGCTGATCGACACCAAGAGCGTGGTCGGGGTGACGACGAACCCGTCGATTTTCCAGGCCGCGTTGTCCAAGGGCCATTACTACGACGCGCAGGTTCAGGAGTTGGCCGCGCGCGGCGCCGATGTGGACGCCACGATCCGCACCGTCACCACCGACGACGTCCGCAACGCCTGCGATGTGCTGGCCAAGCAGTACGAGCTGTCCGACGGTGTCGACGGCCGGGTGTCGATCGAGGTCGACCCGCGGCTGGCGCACGACACCGACAAGACGATTCTGCAGGCCATCGAGCTGTGGAAGATCGTCGACCGGCCCAACCTGCTGATCAAGATCCCCGCCACCATGGCAGGCCTGCCGGCGATCACCGCCGTTCTGGCCGAGGGCATTTCGGTCAACGTCACGCTGATCTTCTCGGTGGAGCGCTACCGGCTGGTGATGGACGCCTACCTGGAGGGCCTGGAGAAGGCCAAGGAGGCCGGCCACGACCTGTCCAAGATCCACTCGGTCGCCTCGTTCTTCGTGTCCCGGGTGGACACCGAGATCGACAAGCGGCTGGAGCAGATCGGCACCGACGAGGCGTTGGCGCTGCGCGGCAAGGCCGGTGTCGCCAACGCGCGGCTCGCCTACGCGGCCTACGAGGAGGTGTTCGTCGGCGGCAAGCGGTTCGAGGCGCTCAAGGCCGACGGCGCACGGGTGCAGCGGCCGCTGTGGGCGTCCACCGGTGTGAAGAACCCGGAGTACTCGGACACGCTGTACGTCACCGAACTGGTCGCGCCGAACACCGTGAACACGATGCCGGAGAAGACGCTCGACGCGGTCGCCGACCACGGCGTCATCACCGGCGACACGGTCACCGGCACCGCGGCGGAGTCGCAGGAGATCTTCGACAAGCTCGCCGCGCTCGGTGTGGATCTGCCGGATGTGTTCCGCCTCCTCGAAGACGAGGGTGTGGAGAAGTTCGAGAAGTCCTGGCAGGAACTTCTCGAGGCGACGCAGGGTCAGCTCGACGCCGCGAAGAAATGACCGACTGGGTCAATCCGCTTCGCGATAAGCGCGACAGGCGGATGCCCCGCATCGCGGGGCCGTGCGGAATTGTGATCTTCGGGGTCACCGGCGATCTGTCGCGCAAGAAGCTGATGCCGGCGATCTACGACCTCGCCAACCGCGGCCTGCTGCCCGCGTCGTTCTCGCTGATCGGGTTCGCCCGGCGGGACTGGGCCGACGAGGATTTCGGCCAGGTCGTCTACGAGGCGGTCAAACAGCACGCCCGCACGCCGTTCCGCCAGGAGGTGTGGGACCGGCTCTCCGAGGGGTTCCGGTTCGTACAGGGCACATTCGACGACGACGCCGCGTTCGCCCGGCTGGCCGAGACGCTGGAGAAGCTCGACGCCGAACGCGGCACCGGCGGCAACCACGCGTTCTACCTGTCGATTCCGCCGAAGGCGTTCCAGCAGGTGTGCGAGCAGCTGCACAAGACCGGGCTGGCCAACCCGCAGCCCGGCCGGTGGAGCCGGGTGGTCATCGAGAAACCGTTCGGCCACGACCTGGAGAGCGCCCGTCAGCTCAACGAGGTGGTCAACAGCGTCTTCCCCGAGGAGTCGGTGTTCCGCATCGACCACTACCTCGGCAAGGAGACGGTGCAGAACATCCTCGCGCTGCGGTTCGCCAACGAGCTCTACGAGCCGATCTGGAACAACAACTACGTCGACAGCGTGCAGATCACGATGGCCGAGGACATCGGATTGGGCGGCCGCGCAGGCTATTACGACGGCGTCGGCGCAGCCCGCGACGTGATCCAGAACCATCTGCTGCAGCTGCTGGCGCTGACCGCGATGGAGGAGCCGGTCAGCTTCGGCCCCAAGGAGCTGCAGGCCGAGAAGATCAAGGTGCTCTCGGCGACGCGGCCGGTGCTGCCGCTGGACCAGACCACCGCGCGCGGTCAGTACGCGGCGGGCTGGCAGGGCAGCGAGAAGGTCGTCGGCCTGCTCGAGGAGGAGGGGTTCTCCAAGGACTCCACCACGGAGACCTACGCGGCGATCACGCTGGAGATCAACACTCGGCGCTGGGCCGGGGTGCCGTTCTTCCTACGCACCGGAAAGCGGTTGGGCCGCAGGGTGACCGAGGTGGCGCTGATCTTCAAGCGGGCCCCGCACCTGCCGTTCGACAAAACGATGACCGAGGAACTGGGCCAGAACGCGCTGGTGATCCGGATCCAGCCCGACGAGGGCGTCACCACCCGGTTCGGGTCGAAGGTACCGGGCAGCGCGATGGAGGTCCGCGACGTCAACATGGACTTCTCCTACGGGTCGGCGTTCGCCGAGGACTCCCCCGAGGCCTACGAGCGGCTGATCCTCGACGTACTGCTCGGCGAGCCGTCGCTGTTCCCGGTGAACAAGGAAGTCGAATTGTCCTGGCAGATCCTCGATCCCGTGCTCGAACACTGGGCGGCCAACGGGAAACCGGAGCCCTACGAGGCGGGCACCTGGGGTCCGCCGTCCGCCGACGAGATGCTGCACCGGGTGGGGCGGGAATGGAGGCGGCCGTAGATGATCGTCGACCTGCCTGACACGTCCACGAACGACATCAACAAGAAGATCACCGGCCTGCGCGAGGAGGGTGGTGCGATCACGCTGAGCCGGGTGCTCACGCTGGTGATCTCGCTGCCGTCGGATGCGCTGCTGGAGGATTCGATCGAGGCGGCCAACTTCGCCAGCCGCGAGCACCCCTGCCGCGTGATCCTGGTGGTGCCCGGCGACCGGTCGTCGTCCACGGACTCGAGGCTGGACGCCCAGCTGCGCGTCGGCGCGGACGCCGGCGCCGGTGAGATCGTCGCGCTGCGGTTGCACGGTGAGCTCGCCGACCACGCCAGCAGTGTGGTGCTGCCGTTCCTGCTGCCCGACACCCCGGTGGTGGCGTGGTGGCCGGCCGGCGGCCCGGATGTTCCGGCCAAGGATCCGCTGGGCCGGTTGGCGCGACGCCGGATCACCAACGCGACGGAGTGCGCCGATCCGCTGGCGGCGATCAAGAGCCGGCTGGCCGGCTACACGCCGGGTGATACCGATCTCGCGTGGTCGCGCATCACGTATTGGCGGGCACTGCTGGCCACCGCGGTGGACCAGGAGCCGCGCGAGCCCATCAAGTCGGCGCTGGTGTCCGGGCTGCGCGACGAGCCGTCACTGGACGTGCTGGCGGGCTGGCTGGCGACCCGGATCGACGGGCCGGTGCGCCGTGAGGTCGGCGAGCTGAAGGTGGAGTTGGTCCGCGACAGCGAGACGATCACGCTGCGCCGCCCGCAGACCGGAAGCACCGCGACGCTGAGCCGCACTGGCAAGCCGGATGCGCGGATTCCGTTGGCGCGCAGGGAAGCCAAGGAATGCCTCGCCGAGGATCTGCGTCGCCTGGACGCGGACGAGATCTACTACGAAGCACTGACGGGAATCGACAGGGTGCAGTACGCATGAGCGCGATCGTGGAGAGGTATGCGGACACCGCAGCCCTGGTCGCCGCCGCGGGTGACCGACTGGTGGACGCGATCAACGACGCCGTCGACAGCCGTGGCGTCGCGCGGATCGTGCTGACCGGCGGCGGTGGCGGCATCGGACTGCTTCGGCGGGTCGCCGAGAAGCAGGACCGGGTGGACTGGTCGAAGGTCCACTTGTACTGGGGCGACGACCGTTTCGTGCCCGAGGACGACGACGAACGCAACTACAAGCAGGCGCGCGAGGCGCTGCTGGACCACATCACGATCCCGGCCGGCAACGTGCACCCGATGGCGGCCAGCGACGGCGAGTTCGGTGAGGACATCGACGCCGCGGCGGCCGCCTACCAGCGGGTGCTGCCCGACGACTTCGACGTGCACCTGCTGGGCATGGGCCCGGAGGGGCATATCAACTCGCTGTTCCCGCACACCGCCGCGGTGCGCGAGACCGAGCGCCTGGTGGTGGGCGTGGTGGACTCCCCCAAACCGCCGCCGCGCCGGATCACGCTCACGCTGCCCGCGGTGCGCCGGTCGCGTGAGGTGTGGCTGGTGGTGTCCGGTGAGGGCAAGGCCGAGGCGGTGGCCGCGGCGCTGGCCGGGGCCGACGCCGACGACTGGCCGGCCGCGGGCGCGGTGGGCAGCCAGGCCACCGTGTGGCTGCTCGACGAGGCGGCGGCCAGCAGGCTGTAAGCGCCGCAGGTAGACAACTTGTCGGACCCTGGTTGTAGCGTGGGTCACATGGAACAGGTGTTCGAGTTGGATCCGGCGGCCGGTGAGGCTGAGCTGCGGGTTCAGCTCGAGCAGTTGGAAATGCTGAAGTCGCGGATCGCCGCGCAGCAGGCGCGGGT
>Ga0180218_1000106_pt1 | contig 130091 bp, 128 predicted proteins | sample eDN3rd37CKraftBY_FD_151334 | JGI IMG/M metagenome (GOLD analysis project Ga0180218, IMG submission 151334) | Enriched backyard soil microbial communities from Emeryville, California, USA - eDNA 3rd pass 37_C Kraft BY (version 2) (version 2) | ecosystem: Environmental > Terrestrial > Soil >... | reverse complement strand
GCACGGCCGCGACCGCCGTCGGCGATCTGGCCACCGAGGACGGTGCCGCACAGGTCGCCGACACCGCTGCCGCGGCGTTCAGCGGCATCGACATCCTGGTCAACAACGCCGGCGGGTCCTCCGAGACCGGCATCCAGTCGTGGTTCGCGTTGCCCGTGTCGGAGTGGGGCGTCACCTACCAGCGCAACGTGATGTCCGCCGGCTACCTGATCCACGCCCTGGTACCGGCGATGAAGGAGAGCGGCTGGGGCCGCATAATCCAGATCGCTTCCGCCGCGGGCATCATCCCGACATCGGGCCAACCGGACTACGGCCCGTCCAAGGCAGCGATGATCAACATGTCGATGGGCTTGTCAAAAGCCTTGGCGGGCACCGGCATCACCGTCAACACGGTGATGCCCGGCATGATCATGACCGAGGGACTCAGGGACTTCCTGCGGACCTTCGCCGACCACCGCGGCTGGGGCGACGACCTCGACAAGGCCGCCGACTACATCCTCAAGGGCACCGGCCAGACCGTGCACCGCATCGGGCAGGTCAGCGACGTCGCCTACGCCGTCGCGTTCCTCGCCAGCCCGCGGGCCGACTTCCTCAACGGCATCAACCTCCACCTCGACGGTGGCGCGACGCAATCGATCTACTGACATGCACTTCACCCTCGAATACCCGAGCGACGTCCCCACCGCCAACCCCGAGCTCCGCGAGCCCGCCGTCCTGCGCGCACTGTCGGTACACGCCGAAGCGGTCGGGTTCGACGCCATCGCGCTCGCCGATCATCCCGCGCCGTCGGCGAAGTGGCGCCGCTCCGGAGGCCACAGCACGTTCGACCCGGCCGTCGCGCTGGCGTTCTTCGCGGCCGCCACCTCGACCATCCGGCTGATGACGCACCTGTGGGTGCTGCCGTTCCGCACCCCGTACCTGACCGCCAAGACGCTGTCGTCGCTCGACGAGGTGTCGGGCGGCCGGCTCATCGCCGCCGTCGGCGCCGGATACCTGCGCTCGGAGTTCGCCGCGCTCGGTGTCGAATTCGAGAACCGCGTCACGCTTTTCGACGAGTACCTCGCCGCCCTGCGCGCGATCTGGCTGCACCCCGAAACACCCGTCACGGGAACGACGTTCGCTGCGGCGGGGGAGATGGCTGTGACGACGCCGGTGCAGAAGCCGCACCCGCCGCTGTGGATCGGGGGCAACAGTCCCGCCACGCTGCGCCGCGTCGTCGAACACGGCAGCGGGTGGTGCCCGATGGTCAACCCCGCCGCCGTCGCCTCGTCGGTGCGCACCGCGGCGATCGAGACCGTCGACGACTTCGCGCGGACGGCCGACAAGCTGCGGCAGCTGCTCGCCGACGCGGGCCGGGATCCCGCGCAGATCGAGATCCAAGTCGCCGTTCCCGCAGTCGATTTCGACGACGCCGCCGCGGTCGGCGAGCTGGATCGCTTCGTCTCCGCCGTCGGCGCCGCCGGGGCGACCCGGATCCTCGCGCATGTGCACGCCTCGTCGGCGTCGGCGGCCGAGACCTACATGACCCGGTTCGCCGAGCACTTCGGCCTGTAGCGGTCAGACGATCCGGGCTTCGGCGCCCAGCCGGTCCCAGTGCTCGGAGGGCTTGCCGAACAGCACCTCGTCGGTGCGCGCCCGTCGCAGATAGAGATGCGCCGAGTTCTCCCAGGTGAACCCGATGCCGCCGTGGATCTGGACGTTCGCGTGCGCGGCGTTGCGCAGCGCCTCCGAGCACACCGCTTTGGCCATGCTCGCCCGCCAGGTCTTCTCGTCTGCCGGCCCGACGTCGAACGCCTCCAGCGCGGCCTGCGACGCCGACCGGGCCAACTCGAGGTCGACGAGCATGTCGGCGCACTTGTGCTTGATCGCCTGGAAGCTGCCGATCGGGCGGTTGAACTGCTCGCGGGTGCGGGCGTAGTCGGTCGCGATCTCCAGCACCCGCTCGCAGGCGCCGACCTGTTCGGCGGACAGCACCGCCAACGCCAGGTCGACGCTGTCCGCGATGGCCTCCTCGACCGCGCCGCCGCGGGCCAGCAGGGTGGCCGGCGTGGAGTTGAAGGTGAGGGTCGCCATCGGCCGGGTGCCGTCGAGCACCTCCTCCTCGGCGACCGCGGCACCGGCGGCGTCGAGCGTGAACAAGGCGAGCTCACCGCCGGCGACCGCCGCGACGACGAGGTCGTCGGCCGACGCGCCGTGAAGGACATGGCGCACAACACCGTTGAGCGTCCACCCGGTGGCCCCGTTCTCCGCTGAGACGGTCACGTCCTCGCGCCGCCACAGCCCGCCGTCGCCCGTCAGTGCGACGGCGACGGTGCGCTCCCCGTCGACCAGGCCGGCGAGCCGGTCACCGGCGTCGGCGGCCAGCAGCAGGTTGGTCGCCAGCACCGTCGCGACGAACGGCACCGGCGCCAGCGCGCGCCCGAACTCGTGCGCGACGACGCCCATCGCGGACGCGCCGTAACCGGCGCCACCGAACCGCTCGGGCAGCGCGATCGCGGTCACCCCGACCTGCTGGCACAACACCTTCCACAGCTCGGTGTCGAAACCGCGGTGCTGAGAATCACCGTCGTAGGCCACCGCGCGCACCCGCTCCTCGGGCGAGAGTCGCTCGCATGCCGCGCGGATGGACTGCGCGAGCTCCTGGCGTTCCTCGACGCTCAGCGCCGTCATCGGATTCCTCCTGTGAGTTGTTGTACGAGTTCGCGTTTCGCGATCTTCCCGAGACCCGTCATCGGGAACTCGTCGACGACGACGAGCCGCTCGGGCCACTTCTGCTTCATCAGTCCGCGCTCGTCGAGGAAGGCGCACACCTCCCCGAGAGTGAGATCCCGCCGACCGGGTGAGCGGCGCACGACGGCGCAGACCAGCTCGCCGCGCTCCTCGTCGGGATGTCCGATCACCGCTACCTGGTCGATGAGCGGGTGCGCCAGCAGCTCGTTCTCGATCTCCTCGGGAGAGATGTTCTCGCCCTTGCGGATGATCAGATCCTTGACCCGGCCCGTGATCACGATGCGGCCGTCGGGCCGCAGGTGCCCGCTGTCCCCGGTGCGGAACCAGCCGTCCGCTGTCGTCGACCCCGACCACTGGTCGGGGTCGACGTATCCCGTGGTGACGTTGGAGCCGCGCAGTTCGATCTCCCCGTTCGCGGCGATGCGGATCTCGGAGCCCGGGATGGGACGCCCGCTGCTGTTGGACTGTTGTTCCTCGGTGTCGGCGGCCTCGCTGACACAGATCATCGGCGCCTCGGTCATTCCGTAGGCATGCACGATCGGTATGCCCATGTGGGCCCGCACCTTGCGGTGCACTTCGGGTGGGCACGGGGCGCCGCCACCGATGAGCATGCGCAGCGTCGGGACAAGCGGCTCGTTCTGCCCGGATGCCAGTTGCGCGGACAGCAGCATCTGATAGAAGGCCGTACTGCCGCCGGTCACCGTCACCCGGTACTCGGCGAGCAACCGCAGAAGTTCGTCGGCTTCGACCTTGGGGATCAAGAGGACCGGAAAGCCGGCCAGCAGCGCACACGACAGGTAGACAATCCCGCCGATATGGGCGACGGGGAACGCGATTGTGCTGACTTCCTGGGGATGGGTGCCGAGCCCGAGGTGAGCGGTGAAGCCGCGGGCCGCCGCCAGCAGCGTGCTGTCGGTGTGGCGAACGCCCTTGGGACGTCCGGTCGTTCCGGAGGTGAAGTAGATCCACCGCACGTCGTCCGGCCGAGGGTCCTCGACGAGCACCGGCTCGGCCGGCATCGCCCGCAACACGTCGACGAAGTCGTCGGGCAGCGTGATCACCGAGGTGTCGTCGGGAGCGTTGGCGGCGGTGGAGGCGTCGACGATGAGGACGTCGGCACCGGCGACGTCGAGGGCGGCTTGGACCTCCCGCTGTCGATAGAGGTGCAGCACCGGGGCTTGAACGACCGGCATGCGGGCCAGCGCCAGCATGAGCAGCGCCGCGGCGCTGTGCGCGGGCAGTTGCCATGCGACCGTCATCCCGGGCTGCACGCCCGCGTCGGCGAGCCAACGGGTGGCCGCGGACGACAGACGCGCCACCTCCGCGACCGTGAGGCAGCCGCCGTCGACGTCGATCAGCATGCGCTGATCCGGCTTTCGCGCCGCGGCGTCGTCGAGAAGTCCGGCGATGGTGGCGGTCATGACCGTCCCGCGATGAACGTGCCGATGGCGTCGGCGGTTTCGGAAGGATGATCCAGCATGACGTAGGTTGAGCTGCCCTCGATCAGGCGCAGTCTGGAGTTCGGGAAGGCCTCGGCGAGGCGCTGCGCGTGGCTGACAGGAAATAGGTCGTCGGCGGTGCCCCACAAGACCAGCACGGGTTTTGTCCACTTCCCGATAGCCTGGGCTGCGGCCGCCGTGTGCTGCGGATGCAGCCCAGCGCTGAACCGCACTGCCTCCCGGCGGACCGCGGCCGAGCTCAGGAAGCCGCCGAAGATCGCGTCGTCGCGGTCCCCGGTGATCCCGTTCCTGGTGACGGCGCGCTTGAAGAAGGCTAATCCCGGGCCGGTCGCCAGCAGCCGCAGTACTGCACCTCCGAGGGGAGGAGCGACACGGCACAGCTTCACCAGCGGGGCGAACTGCTTCGGCGGGAAGTGCTCGAAGGTGTCGCAGTTGGTGAACACCAGCCGTGACACCCGCGACCAGTCCAGCCCGAGAATCCCCAACGCCGACAACGTGATTCCACCCCCGGAGTCATTGGCGACCAGGGTCACGTCGCGCAGGTCCAGCTGTTCGAGCAACCCGATGATGCGCCGGCCACACGCGACGACATCCAGATCGACGCTGTCGCCGACCGGCGTGCGTTGCGCGCCGAACGGCCACGTCGGCGCGATACACCGGTGTCCCCGGGACAGTCGCGTGACCACGTCGTCCCACAGGGCGCCGGTGACGTAGGCGCCGTGGACGAAGACGATCGGCGGCCCGCCGCCGACATCGGTGTACTCGATAGCGGCGTCATCGACGGTGATGGTCGTCGCGCTCATCTCGACAGGATCGTGATGGCTCCGGTGCCGGGCGAGCCGTACACCTGGGCCAGGCCGACCTTGGGGTTGTCGGGCACCTGGCGTTCGCCCGCGGTGCCGCGCAGTTGGTGGACCAGTTCGTAGACCTGGCGCAGGCCGGACGCGCCGACCGGTTCGCCGTTGGCCAGCAGCCCGCCGTCGGTGTTGATCGGGATCCGGCCGCCGATCTCGGTTTCGCCATCGGCCAGCATCTGCTCCTGCTCGCCGTCCTTGCACAACCCGGTTTCGGCCATGTGGATGATCTCCGAGCCGGAATCGGTGTCCTGCAGCTGCGCGACGTCGACGTCCTCCGGGCCGATGCCGGCCTGCTCGTAAGCCGCTTTGGCGGCCGCGGCGGTGGTGCCCTCCACCAACGGCAGCTCGATCGAGGTGCGCAGCAGTTCGTAGCACCCCTCCCGACGGCTGCGTAGGGCGCTGGCGCGCAGATAGATCGGGGTGCCGGTGTACTTCTTGGCGTCCTCGGCCCGGCACACCACCACGGCGGCCGCACCCTCGTTCGGGTTGCAGTACATGAACTGGCGCAGTGGGGCGTTGACGACGGGGGACTCCAGGATCGTCTCCAGGCTCATCGGCTTGCGCCGCCACGCGTGCGGTGCGCGTGCGCCGTTGCCGAGGTTCTTGACCGCGACGCGGGCCAGCGTCTGCTCGCTGATGCCGTGGTCGTGCATGTAGCGCATGATCTTGGTGCCGAAATAGTGCGTCGTCAGGAACATGCCCTGATCGCCGTACCACTGCGGCAGACCCGCGACCGCGGGGTCGGCGCCGAACGCGCCGCGCGGATGCTTGTCCAGTCCGACGCCGACGGCGATGTCGGCCACGCCCGCCACAACGTCGCGGGCGGCGAGGGTGAGCAGCGAGTTGCCGGTGGCGCAGCCGCTCAGCGTGGCCCGCGCCGGGATGCCGGTCATGCCGACCAGGCCGGTGATCGCCTCCGGGTTGGCCACCTCGAGGCTGCCCGCGTAGAGGCTGCCGACATCGGACCAGTCCACGCCGGCATCCTTGAGCGCCCGGCCGATGGCGACCGCACCCATTTCCAAAGCCGAGCGGTCTGCGTATCGTCCGAACGGATGAATGCCGACGCCGATGATCGCGATGTCGGGTGTGCTCATGGCGCTCCTCGTGTGGGATTGTTCGTAAGCGGGGTGCTAGAAATATAACTATATAGCGGATTAGCGAAGGACTGAGGGCGTTGAGCATTGCACTTCTGCTGGAGATGGCCGTCTCGGGGGATCCTGACCGGGTGGCAGTCATCGACCGTGACGTTCGGCTGACCACCACGGAGCTGGCGCGGCTGGCTGGCGGCGGCGCGCAGGTCATCGCGGGTTCCGGGGTTCAGCACGTCGCCTACGTGGGGCTCGGCGGGGCGATGCTGCCGCTGCTGATCTTCGCGTCGACGCACGCGACCGTGCCGTTCACGCCGTTGAACTACCGGCTGAGTGCCGAGGGCCTGCACCAGCTCATCGAGCGGCTGCCGTCACCACTGGTGATCGCCGACGACGAGTACGTCGACGCGGTCGCCGGCACCGGCAAGCAGGTGATGCGCTCGTCGGAGTTCGTTGAGGCGGCGCGCGCGGCCGAACCCCTGGAGGGCTTCGCCGACCCCGACAGCGTCGGGATCGTGCTGTTCACCTCCGGCACGACCTCACGCCCGAAGGCCGTCGAACTGACCCACAACAACCTGACCAGCTACGTCACCGGCACCGTCGAATTCGCCGACGCCGACGCCGAGGACGCGGCGCTGGTGTGCGTGCCGCCGTACCACATCGCGGGCGTCGGCGCGGCGCTGTCGAACCTGTACGCGGGCCGGAAGATCGTGTACCTCAGCCGGTTCGACCCTGCGGAGTGGGTGCGGCTGGTGGCCGACGAGAAGGTGACGACGGCGACGGTGGTGCCGACGATGCTCGACCGCATCGTCACCGAACTGGAGGCCCGGCCGCGGGAGCTGCCGTCGTTGCGCAACCTGGCCTACGGCGGCTCGAAAGTCGGTCTTCCGTTGGTGCGCAAGGCTCTTGAGCTGCTGCCCGACGTCGGGTTCGTCAACGCCTACGGGCTGACCGAGACCAGTTCGACGATCGCGGTGTTGGGTCCCGAGGACCACCGGATCGCGCTGGCGTCCGACGACGAGAAGGTGGTGCGCCGGCTCGGGTCGGTCGGCCAGCCGGTGCCCGGCATCGAGATCCAGATCCGCTCCAAGAACGGTGAGGTGCTCGGGCCGGGGGAGACCGGTGAGCTGTTCGTGCGCGGGCCGCAGGTGTCGGGCCGGTACACCGGGATCGGGTCGGTGCTCGACGACGACGGCTGGTTCCCGACGAAGGACGTCGCGATGGTCGACGAGGACGGCTACCTGTTCATCGGCGGACGCTCCGACGACACGATCATCCGCGGCGGTGAGAACATCGCCCCCGCCGAGGTCGAGGACGTGCTGATCGAGCATCCGGCGGTGCACGACGTCGTCGTGGTCGGTCTCGAGGACGACCAGTGGGGGCAGATCATCGTCGCGGTCGTCGTACTCGAACCGGGTGCCGAGGTCGAGACGGAGGATCTGCGGGCCTTCGCGCACAAGGCATTACGCGGATCCCGCACGCCGGACCGCATTGAGATCGTCGACGAGCTACCGACCACCGACACCGGCAAGGTGCTGCGGCGTGAAATTGTCCGTCAACTATCCGAGAACATCAGGAGCACAACGTGATCAAGAACGGCACCCGACTCAAGAGCCAGGTCTGCGACACCCAGGTGATCGTCGTGCGGACCAGTGACGCCCTGGGCGACCTGCGCTGCGGGGGGCATCCCATGGTCACCCTGGACACCGAACCCGCGTCGGGGCTCAGCCTCGACCCGGCGTTCGCCGATGGCACCCAGATGGGCAAGCGGTACGTCGACGAGGGCACCGCCGAGGTGCTGGTCACCAAGGCCGGCGCCGGTTCGCTGAGCGTCGGCGAAACGCCGCTTTCGCTTAAGGAAGCCAAGCCGCTGCCAGCCAGCGACTGAGCCCGTGTCACGATGAAAGCCGGGGTGTGAACCCGCGGCGACGAGGGTGAGGAGTGACATGGGCAACGAGGACCGACCACGACACGAGACGCTGGAGATTCCGTCGACCGACGTCACTCTGGCCGCGGACGCGTACGGCGATCCGTCGGACACACCCGTGGTGCTGTTGCACGGCGGTGGGCAGACCCGGCACTCGTGGGGTTCGACGGCGACCGACCTCGGCGCCAAGGGCTGGTACGCGATCACCGTTGACCTGCGCGGACACGGCGACAGCGGTTGGTCCCCGGACGGATACTACGGACTGGACACCTTCGCCCACGACGTGATCGCGATCGCCGAGTACCTGGGCCGTCAGCCGGTCTACGTCGGCGCATCCCTGGGTGGTGTGTCGTCGCTGGCGGCGATCGGTCACCGGCCTGACCTGGGGCTCGGCCTGGTGCTGGTCGACGTCTCGCCGTTCCTGCAGCCGAAGGGCACCAGCCGGATCCGCGACTTCATGCTGGCCCACGCCGAGTCGGGCTTCGGGTCGCTGGAGGAGGCGGCCGACGCCGTCGCCGCCTACGTGCCGCACCGGCCGCGGCCGAAGAACTTCGAGGGGCTGAAGAAGAACCTGCGCTTCCGCGACGGCCGCTGGTACTGGCACTGGGACCCGAAGTTCCTCGCCGAACCTTTCGAGGCGGTGCAGCGCGATCCGCTGATCGATCCGGCCCGGCTGGGCGCGGCGGCCCGTGATCTGCGGCTGCCGACGCTGCTGGTGCGCGGCGGGGAGTCCGACGTGCTCAGCGTCGAGGACGCCAAGCGGTTCATCGAGTTGGTGCCGCACGCCGAGTTCGCGACCGTGGTGGGCGCCCACCACATGGTGGCCGGCGACGACAACGCGGTGTTCGAGGACGTGCTCGACGACTTCCTGGAGCGCCGGATCCGCTCGCGGCTCAAGCTGTTCGCGAGCTGACCATCAGGCGCCGGGCAGCTTCTCGTCGCGCAGCCGCCGGCCCGGGGTGAACGTCGCGGGCGCGTTGATCCAGCCGTTGATGATCCCGATGCTCGGGTAGCGGCGCGCTGCCGCGAGGTCGACGCGATAGTCGGGCATCCGGTCCAGGACCCGTCGGATCATCGTCTCCAGTTCGATGCGGGCGACGTGTGAGCCCAGGCAGCGGTGGATACCGATGCCGAACGTGGTGTGCCGGTTGGGGAACCGATCGAGGATGATCTCCTCAGGCCGCTCGAACGCGGTCTCGTCCTGGTTGGCCGACGCCCAGCTCAGCAGCACCCGTTCCCCCGGCTGCAGCTCCACCCCGGCCACCGTGACGGGTTTGGTGACAGTGCGGGCCAGCGCCTGCTGCGGGGTGAAGGCGCGCAGGAACTCCTCGATGGCCCGCGGCAGCAGATCCGGGTTGTCGATCAGCCGCTGCCGGTCCTCGGGATGCTCGGCCAGATACACCAGCGAGCTGACGGTGACCGCGGTGGTGGTGTCGAACCCACCCGCGATGACCAGGTTCACCATCGAGAACACCTTGTCGTCGGGGATCGGCTCTCCGTCGATCTCGGCGGTGACCAGGAAGTCGATCAGTCCCTCACCGGTCGGGTTCTGGCGGCGCTCGGTGATGAGTTGGAAGACCTCGCCGCAGAGCTCCATGTAGCGCCGCAGGATGTCCTCCTGCTCCTCCGGTGGGGTGTAGATGATCTCGTGCTGGACGCTGGCGAAATCGTTCCACTTCTCGATCGGCAGCCCGAGGAACTCACAAGTGAACAGCGACGGCACCGGGTTGGCGAGATCGTCGACGAGGTCGAACGAGCCCTTCTCGATCACCTGGTCGAGGCAGACGTCCACCCAGTGCGCGATGCGCGGCTCCCACTTCTTGCTCTCCCCGGGGGAGAAGAACGGGTTGAGCAGCTTGCGGTAGGGCAGGTACTCCGGTGGGTCCATCTCGATCGGGCACATCGGCACCGGCGACGGTGGGATCGTCACCCCCAGCGGCGACACCCCGTTGACGGTGTAGCCGGACGCGAACACCTCGTCGTTCTTGGCGGCGGCGACGACGTCGTCGTAGCGGCTGATCACCCAGAAGCCGCCGTGTGCATCCGTGTGGGCGACAGGGCATTTCGCGCGCAGCTCGGCGTTGATCGCCGCGGAGTTCTGCGCGTACTCTGGGGAGTGGTGGTCGAAGTCGACGGTGGGCCGGGTGTCGAACGTGGTCATGTGTGCGGTCTTCCTCTGGGATCAGGGCTTGTTCGTGTTGCCGGCGTCGACCGGCAGCGTGACACCGGTGATGTAGCGGGCATCGTCGGAGAGCAGGAACAGCACCGTCTTGGAGATCTCCTCGGGGTGCAGGATCGCCACTGGTGCGTACGGCTGATCGGCCGCTGCGTCGAGGTCCGGCAGCATGTTCGCCGCGCCGGAAGCGAACAGCGGCTGCGGTTCGGCGCAGGCGTACGCGCTCGGGTCGCTGCCCATCGCGGTCAGCACCCCGGTCGGGTGGATGGTGTTGACCCGGATGCGGTGCGGGGCGAGCTCGTTGGCGAACGCCCGCATCAGTCCGACGGCGCCGTGTTTGGAGGCGACGTAGTGCGCGTACGGCACCTGGCCGCGCAGGCCGGCGACCGAGCTGGTGATGACGATCGAACCGCCGCCTGCCTCGATGAGGTGCGGCGCCGTCGCCTGGATCGTGTTCCACACACCTTTGAGGTTGGTGTCGACGACGAGGTCGAAGAGGTCCTCGGTGATCGTCAGCGATCCGTCCTTGTGGAAGGTGCACACCCCGGCGTTGGCCAGCACCGCGTCGATGCGGCCGAGCTCGCGGGCGCCCGCGGCCGCGGCCTCTTTGAGCGCGGCCCCGTCACGGACGTCGGCGACGTAGGTCACGCAGCGACGTCCGGCGTTCTCGACCAGCTTGCGGGTCTCGTCGAGATCCTCCTCGCTCGCATACGGGTACTGCACTTTGTCGCTGACCTGGCGGCACACGTCGACCGCGATGATGTCGGCGCCCTCGTTGGCCAGCGCCACCGCGTGCGAGCGGCCCTGCCCGATACCGGCGCCGGTGATGAAGACGACCTTGTCCTGGACCCTGCCCATTGCGTGAAACCTTTCTATTGCAGGCCGATGTAGACGTTCTTGGTGCGCTGGAACTCGCGCAGACCCCAGATCCCGCCTTCTCGGCCGAATCCGCTCTGTTTGACCCCGCCGAACGGCGCCGCGCTCGGCACGATCGGGAACCCGTTGACCGCAACGCCACCGGCGTCGAGCGCCGATGCGATGACGTGTGCGCGACGCAGGTCGCTGGTGTGCACGTAGGCGGCCAGCCCGTACTGGGTGTTGTTGGCCAGTTCGACGGCCTCCTCCTCGGACCCGAACCGCAGGATCGCCAGCACCGGCCCGAAGATCTCCCTCTGCGCCAGATCACTGGCGGGGTCGACGTCACCGAACACGGTGGGGCGGTAGAAGTAGCCGGCGTCGAGCCCGTCGGGTCTGCGGCCGCCGGCCAGCAGCTTGCCCGCCTTGTCTGACAGCGCGGAATCGACTGCGCGCGTAACGCGTTCGAGCTGGGCGGCGGTGGCCAGCGGGCCCATCACGGTGGTCGGCTGCCAGGGGTCGCCGACGGTCAGCGCGTCGGCGCCGGCCACCACGCGGGTCACCATCTCGTCGTAGACGTCGTCGTGCACCAACAGCCGTGTCGGCAGCATGCAGCCCTGTCCGGACAGCATCATCAACCCGGCGCTGACCGCCATCGTCGCGGCGGCGTCCAGGTCGGCGTCGGGGAACACGATGTTGGCGGACTTGCCGCCGAGTTCGAGCACCACCGGGGTCAGCGCCTGAGCGGCCGCGGCGAGCACCTTGCGCGCGGTCTCACCGCCTCCGGTGAAGGTGATCTTGTCGACGCCGGGATGTGAGCACAGCGCGCCGCCGGCCTCCGCGCCGCCGGGCACGACGTTGAGCACGCCCGGCGGCAGTCCCGCCTCGGCGGCGAGCTCGGCGAACCGCAGCGCCGAGAACGGCGCGTTCTCCGGTGGTTTGAGCACCACGCAGTTGCCCGCCGCCAGTGCCGGGGCGACCTTCATGCCGATGGAGATCAGCGGGCCGTTCCACGGGATGATCGCCGCGATCACGCCGAGGGGCTCGTCGAGCACGTAGTCGAGGGCGCCGCCGGCGGGGACCGGGACGACCTCACCCGCCGATCGGCCGATCCAGCCGGCGTAGTAGGTGAACCAGTCCGCTGCCATCGCCGACGACGAGCTCGCCAGCAGGTTGGGGGTGCCGACCTCGAGGGTCGCGATGGCCCCGAGACGTTCACCGTCGGCGACCAGCAGGCGGGCCAGTTCCTGCAGGATGTCGCGACGCCGGTTGAGGTCCAGACCGCGCCAGGCGGGGAAGGCCGCGCGGGCGGCCGCCACCGCGGCGTCGACCTCTGCGGGGCCCGCGAGTGGGACCTCGGACTGGACCTCACCCGTTGCGGCGTAGTGGTGTTGGTAAACGCCGCCGCTGGTGGAGATGACGTCCTCGCCGCCGATGACGAGGCGGGGAGCGGGGAGTTTGTCGGGCAGTGTGCGTTGCACGTTTCCGTCCGATCTGTTTCGCCGGATGTGACGCAGACCATCTTTGGATCTCGGCCGATGCGGAGGCAACGGCCGCGGGTGAAAGCGCCGTTTGCGCCGGCGACCTGTTCAGGGCTGCGGCGCGCTCCTAGATTGGCCCTCACACGCGCTTGTGGTGGTTGAGGTTTCGACAGCGAAGGGAAGGTCAGCGTGGCTGGTCCGCTCGACGGGATCACCGTGGTCGACTGCTCACGAGGACTCGCCGGACCCCGCGCCAGCGGGATGCTCGCCGACTACGGCGCCGAGGTGTGGTGGGTCGAACCGCCGGGCGGTGACCCGCTGCGCGATGTGCTCAAGACCGAGTACGCGGTGTTCAACCGTGGCAAGCGCAGCGTCACGCTCGACCTCAAGACCGACGCCGGCCGGGCCCGCTTGTTCGAGATGCTCTCCGCCGCAGATGTTTTCCTGACCAGCTGGCGTCCCGGTGTCGCCGAGCGGCTCCGGATCGGCTGGTCCGATCTGCATCCCGCGTTTCCGCGGCTGGTCTACACCTCGATCACCGGGTTCGGCGAGGACGGCACGCTCGCGGAGGTGCCGGGTCACGAGGCGATCGTGAGTTCGTACGTGGGAGTGACCGCCGAACAGGTGGGGCTGCGCCCCGCGCCGATCTACGAGGGCCTGCCGTTCGCGAGCATCGGCGCCGCCAATCTCGCGGTCATCGGAGCGCTGGCCGCGCTGTACCGGCGGATCCGTGACGGCCGGGGCCGTCATGTCCAGACCTCGCTGGTGGACGGTGCGCTGAGCTACCTCGGCATGCTCTGGGGCGACGCCGACGACGCCGACAGTGCGCCGCCGGTGGTGCCGGGCCGGATCCGGTTGATCTCCCGGTCGTTCCGGTGCGCCGACGACGAGTACATCGGTGTGCACACCGGAGCGGTGGGCGCCTTCGGGCGGCTCATCCGTGAGCTCGGGCTCGCCGACCGGGTGCAGGTCGCCGAGGACGGTTCGGACATGCAGATGCCGCTCACCGATGACGAGCGCAGGATCGTGATGGAGGAAGTGCCCGCGATCTTCGAGACGCAACCGCGTGACGTGTGGCTCAAGCGCCTGCTCGACGCCGACATCGCCGCCATCCCGGAACTGCGCCCCGGCCAGATCTTCGACGAACCCCAGGTGCGCCACAACGGCATGGTGGTGACGGTCGAGGACCCGGTGCTGGGACCGCTCGAACAGGTCGCTCCGGCAATCCGTTTCGGCGGTCTGGAGCACCGGCCGGCCGTGGGGGCGCCGACGGTCGGCCAGGATGACGACCGGCTGCCCGCGGCTAAGACCGCCGATCCGGTTCGCTACGAAAGGTCGGATGACACACCGCTTCTCGACGGTCTGAAGATCCTCGATGCCGGCGCCTACTATGCGGGACCGTTCAGCTCGCGGCTGCTCGCCGATCTCGGCGCCGACGTGATCAAGCTGGAGACCACGCTCGGCGACCAGTTGCGCGGTATCAAGCGCCCGTTCCGGTCCGCGACCGCGGGCAAGCGGGCGATCTCGCTGGGCCTGAAGGATCCCGAACTTCACGCCGCCCGCGACAGCCTGATCAAGTGGGCCGACGTGGTGATGCACAACATGCGACCCGGCGCGGCCGAACGGGTCGGTCTCGGTTTCGAGCAGGTACACGCGCTCAACCCGGACGCGATCTACCTGTACGCCCCCGGTTGGGGGTCGACGGGTCCTGATGCCCGCCGGCAGTCCTTCGCGCCGTTGATGTCCGGGTATGTGGGCATCGGCTTCGAGGTCGCAGGACAGTACAACCCGCCGATGTGGCCGGTGGGCAACGAGGATCCGGGCAACGGCCTGACCGGTGCCGTCGGCATTCTGGCCGCGCTGCTGTACCGCTCCCGCGGCGGCGGGATCTACGTCGAGAACCCGCAGCTGAACGCGACGATGACGCACGCCGCACACATCGTGCGCCGCCCGGACGGCACGGTGCTCGGCGCCGAGCGGCTGGACCCGATGCAGACCGGTATCGGCCCGCTGGACCGGTTGTACGAGACCGCCGACGGCTGGATCTGTGTGGTGGCGCTGACCGACGCCGAGATCCGACGTTTCGAGAAGGCGACCGGCATCTCGATCCTCGACGACCCGCGGTTCGCGACGCACGACGCCCGCATCGAGAACGCCTATGAACTGTCCGACACCATCGCCGAACTGCTGCTGCAGCACGGATCCGGGCACTGGCTGGAGCTGTTCCGCAACGCCGGTGTGGCGGCGATGATCCCGAAGACCGAGAACAACAACGAGGCGTTCCACCGCGACCCGGCCAACCACGCCATCGGCCGTGTCGCACAGGTGGCCGATGCCGACGGCTCATACATCCGGGAGTCCGCGCTCATGGTCCGGGTCAGCGACGCCGCGGTGGTTCCGCACCGCCTCGCACCGGAGCTGGGCGCCGACACCGACGCGGTGCTGCGCGAGCTCGGCTACTCCGAGGAGAAGATCGCCGAGCTTAGGGCCCGCGGCTCGATCCGGTAGCCGACATGCATGCGGCGCAATGGTTTAGCTGTCAGGCCGCGGACTTCTCCAGGATGTGCACACCGCATGCCGAACCGAGCCCGATCACGTGCGCCAGCCCCACCTTGGCGTTCTCGATCTGGCGGTCGCCGGCCTCACCGCGCAGGTGATGGCAGATCTCCCAGATGTTGGCGATCCCGGTGGCCGCGATCGGATGCCCCTTGGACTGCAGGCCGCCCGACACGTTGACCGGGGTGGAACCGTCGCGCCAGGTGGCGCCGGAGTTGAAGAAGTCGGCGGCGCCGCCCTCCTCGCACAGCATCAGGTTGTCGTAGTGCACCAGCTCGGCGGTCGCGAAGCAGTCGTGCAGCTCCACCAGGTCCAGATCCGACGGGCCGACACCGGCCTGCTCGTAGGCGATCTGAGCGGCCTTGCGGGTCAACGTGTTGACGTTCGGCAGCACCTGGCACCCCTCCTCGTAGGGGTCGGTGGTCAGCACCGACGCCGACACCTTCACCGCGCGCCGACGCTGTTCGGGGGACAGGGATTTCAGCGTCTCACCGTTGCAGACGATCGCCGCGGCGGCGCCGTCGCAGTTGGCCGAGCACATCGGCCTGGTGTTCGGGTAGGCGATCATGACGTCGTTCATGATCTCCTCGAGCGTGAACCGTTTCTGGTAGGCGGCCAGCGGGTTGAGCGTGGAGTGGGCGTGGTTCTTCTCGCTGATCCTGGCGAACAGCTCGAAGCTGGTGCCGCCGTACTTGTGGCCGTACTCCATGCCGATCTGGGCGAACACACCGGGCATCGTCTCGGTGCCGATCCGCCCGTCGACCGGCGCCACCGCGCCGTAGCGGCCCTTCGGCTTCCACACATCACCGTCGTCGGCCTTGCCGCCACCGGCGAGAAGGCCGGCGCCGGAAAGCTTCTCGACGCCGACGGCCATGCCGTAGTCGACCTCGCCGGCCTTTACCGCCATGATCGCGGTGCGCAGCGCGGTCGCCCCGGTGGCGCAGGCGTTGGCCACGTTGTACACCGGGATGCCGGTCTGGCCGATCTGCTTCTGCAGCTGCTGGCCGATGCCGGCGCTGGCGTTCATCAGGTTGCCCGCGGCCAGCACCCCGATGTCGGCCATCGTCAGGCCCGCGTCGGCCAGTGCGCCCATCGCGGCCTCGGCGGCCAGGTCGACAGTGTCGCGGTCCGGGTGCTTGCCGAACTTGGTCATGGTGATGCCGACGATCCAGATGTCGTCGCTTGCGCTCATCGTCGCTCCTTGCCGTCGAGAGGTCGTCTGTCGGTCAGGCCGCGGGCTCGAAACCGAAGCCGATGGCCTGGGTGCCGTTGGAGTCCGTGCCGATCGGGTAGGTCGTCAGCCGCACCTTCATCCCGGTGCGGACGTGCTCGGGGTCCGGTTCGACGTTGACGAGGTTGGCGCGCACATGGGTGCCGTCGCAGTCCACCACGGACGCCACGAACGGGACGGGAATCCCGGGCGCGGCGAACGACACGATGGTGAACGCACGGACCACGCCCTCGGTGGAGACCGGCACGGTGGTGAAGTCGGTGCCGAAGCACCCCGCGCAGGCGTTGCGCCGGTCGAAGAATCGTGCGCCGCACTTGGTGCACTCGTGGGCGATCAGGTGCGGGGCACCGTCGTCGAGCACGAGATAGTCGACCAGTGGGATCTGCTCAGACATCAGAACCTCCAGTACGTGTTCGGGTCCGACGGTAACCGATTCACGCCGACGGCCCGCCGATGGCACCCGATTCGCGCAGCGCGGAGATCTCGGCGGCCGACAACCCGAGCTCGTCGAGGATCTCCCGCGTCTGCTCGCCCAGCGCGGGGGCGTGGTGGCGGATCTCGGTCGACCGGCGGCCGTCGACCAGGGCGGGCAGCGTGACGTGGGTGAAGGGACCGGCCACCGGGTGTTCGGCGTCGACGAACGCTCCGCGGGCGGTGAGCTGCGGATCGGAGCGCAGGTCCTCCTGCTGCACGGCGGGTCCGATCGCCAGGTCGTGCTCGGCCGCCAGCCGTGTCCACTCCTGCTGGGTGCGGGTCTCGATGATCTTCTGGATCTCACGGCGCAGCGTCTGCTCCGGATCGGCGCTGACCGCGAAATCGACGGGGCCGGAGCCGTCTTCACCGATCAGATCCTCGCGCCCCGCCAGCCTGCAGAAGTTCTTCCAGAACGCCGGTTCGATGCAGCAGAACAGGACGAACCTGTCGTCGGCGGTGCGGTAGAACTGGTACTTGGCGCTGGTGGTCCCGTCGGGGCTGATCGGCGTGGGCAGCGAGCGGCGGTCGGCGATGCGGTCGTCGTTGAGGATGTAGGTGGCGGCTATCCACGCCGACGACACCACGGCCTCGGAGGCGGCGACGTCGATGTAGCAGCCCTGTCCGGTGCGCTGCCGTTGCACCAACGCGGCCGCGACGTGCATGGCGGCGTACGCCGCCCCGGCCGCGGTGCCCTCACCGCCGGAGGCGATCCCGTTGAACGGCTGCGCCCCGCGGTACGGCCGGACGAACCCGTCCTCACCCATCTCGACCGGGGTGCCACCGGCCGCGGCGTTCATCATCTGCCCGTGGGTGGGGATGGTCGCGTACGGGCCCGTCGCCCCGTATCCGGTGTACTGGCAGTAGACGATCTCGGCGCGGCGGGCCTTCTGCTGTTCGTATCCGACCCCGAGCTTGGTCATGGCGTCGGCGGCGTTGCCGTCGATGAACACGTCGGCGGTCGCGAGCAGCCTCCAGAACACCTCGCGCCCCTCGTCCCTGCGCAGGTCCAGGGCGACGCTGCGCTTGTTCTTGTTGATCTGCAGATGCGCGGGACTGTAGTGCGGGGCCACCTGTCCGAGCATGTCGCGCAGGTAGTCGCCCCGAAACGGGCTCTCGATCTTGATGACGTCGGCGCCGAGGTCGCCGAGCAGCGCTCCCAGCGTGTCCCCGTTGAACAGTTGCGCGGATTCAAGCACCCGGATCCCGCTGAGCAGTCCCACGATATCGGCTCCTTGTGTTGCAGTGGTGGATCAGAGTGCGAACTCGCGGTCGCGCATGTGTTCCGGGATCCGCGGATCGCGCTCGCGGATCTCCGTTGCCGGCAAGGGGGATTCGGAGATCACCGGCAGGTAGGGGGTGGGGTCGACGCCCCAGTTCCACCGCGTGATCTCGCTGGCCGCCCGCCGGCCCGCCATGGCGCGGACGAACTCGAACCGGTCGGCCACCACGCACGACACGGCGCGGCCCGCGCCGATGATCGTGCCCCACTGTTCGACGGTGACCCGCAGCGGCGGAAGCCCCGCTGCGGCAACGCGGTCGGAGAACCGTCCGGACAGCTCGTCGAGGGCCACCTTGACCGCGACGTCGTCGCGGGCGCCCGGGGTGTCGAAGGTGGTGCGCAGATCATGTTCACACATCACCGCGTCGGTGATCAGCAGTGAGGCCAGCTGGTCATCGGTCTCGACGCGTCCCCGCGCCACCGCCGCCGCCTTCTCCCACACCGCGAGCAGCTCGGTGACGGTCACCGAATCCGCCGCGCCGCCGGGCCGCGGCGGCGCGATGGCGTCGGCGCACAGCATCTCGGGTTCCGCCGCGGCCCTCGACGCGACCTCGGCCAGGTGTGCGAGCAGATCGCGGACCGTGGCGGTCGGGACCGTTGTGACGGCGCCGCCCGCCTGCCCGTGCGTGATGTCGGCGACCAGTGCGCTGATCCGCGACCGGGTCGCGTCCCAGATCCGCGGGAGGTTCCGCGGGCCCGCGGGGGTGGTGTCGGAACGCATGCACACTCCTCTTCGCGCCGGCGCGATGCCGGCGCGACGACGTCTCGGTGTCTCGAAAGCCTAGGAGCGACAACTGCAAAGGGGGAAGGGCAGCGGGGGCCGGGGACTGCAAACGGCGTTCCGCTCCGCACGGCCCAAATCGCTGGTCTGCGGTGCCATCATTGCCGACAGTGGCCACTGTTGCATCCACGGAAGGTCAGGTAGGCGGAAGGTCAGGAAGTAACTGTGTACAAGCTGTTCAGCGTCGACGACCACATCGTCGAACCCGCGCACGTGTGGACCGACCGGGTCCCCGCGAAGTTCAAAGACCGTGCCCCGCACGTCGTCGAGGTCGACGGCCGCCAGATCTGGCAGTGGGACGGCGGCATGGAGCTCACCATGGGCCTGAACGCCGTCGCCGGAAAGCCCCGTGAGGAGTGGGGGATGGAGCCGGCCCGCTTCGAGGACATGATCCCCGGCTGTTACCAGCCGGAGGAACGGGCCAAGGACCTGCTGTCCAACGGGATCTTCGCGTCGGTGTCGTTCCCGACGCTGCCCGGTTTCGGCGGGCGCAAGTTCGCGACCTTCGAGGACAAGGAGCTCGCGCTGGTCTGTGTGCGGGCGTGGAACGACTACATGCTCGAGGAGTGGTGCGCGGCCGCGCCGGAGGTGTTCGTCCCGATGCACATCGTGCCGGTCTGGGACATCGACCTCGCGGTCAAGGAACACGAGCGCTGTGTGAACAAGGGCAGCAGGGCGATCTGTTTCATCGAGGATCCGCAGATCGTCGGGCTGCCGAACTTCCACGGCGGCTACTGGGAACCGCTGTTCGCGGCCGCGCAGGCGGACCAGACCCCGATCTGCATGCACATCGGCTCGGGTGGCGCCGCGGTGACTCTGGAGGGCACCAACCCGCTGACCGAGATCGCCGCGGCGTTCTCGATGGCGATGCGGTCGTCGGTCAACCTGATGGTCAGCCCGCTGCTGCGGAAATACCCGGACGCCAAGGTGGTCTGGTCGGAGGGCGGTATCGGCTGGATTCCCGCGGCACTGGAACGGGCCGACCGGCAGTGGGAGCGCCACCAGTACTGGAGCCACGTCCCGGACGCGCACATCAAACCGTCGGAGGTGGCGCGCCGCAGCATGTACTTCTGCATGATCGAGGAACCGGTCGGGCTGAAGTACCGGCACGACTTCACCATCGACAACATCCTGTGGGAGTCCGACTATCCGCACGCCGACACCCCGTTCCCGAAGGCACAGGCGGCTGCCAAGGAGGTGTTCGACGGGGTTCCGCAGGACGAGGTCGACAAGATCACCCACAAGAACGCCGAGAAGCTGTTCAACTTCCAGATCTCTGCGGAGCTCGTCGCCGCGTACTCCGGGTCCGAGGACTGACCCGAGACCTCAAGAGCGTCACCGCTGCCGGACGGCAGCGGTGACGCTTTTTCGTGTCTGCGGTTCCGATTCTGCTGCTAACGAGGACGGAGGGGAGAGATCCGGGACCCCGGCGGGGGGTGCGGGATCCGGATACTCTCCCCTCCGTTGTTCGGGGCCCGCTCAGTTGGTCCCGGGCGGGATCAGCATCGACTGCCAGTTGCGGTCCTGCGCCGCGGTCGTGGCCAGGTTGGCCTGTGTGTACGTCTTGCCGTCCGGGCCGGTGTAGGTGCCGGTGGCGGGGTCGTACTCGGCGGCGGCGATCTCCGGAACGGCTGGGGCGCCGGCGGGTTGAGGGGCCGCGGGCGGAAGCTGGGGGACATCCTGGCCGGACAGCGTCGCGTTGGGGTCGCCCTTCCAGTTCATCCCCTCGTTGAGCGGCACGTACTCCTCGTCGCTCTCACACATCTTCACGGTGGGCGCGCGCTTCCACGGTTTCGTCGCACACGGGATGTTGCGGGCGCCCCGGACATTCCACGGTGAGTCCTGCGGCCGACGGCAGTACAGGTCACCCTCGGGCCGGTCGGGGGCGTCCACGGCGGTCGGGGAGCGACGCTGGGAGGCCGGCAGGAACCCGGTGGTACACGGCGGCGGCAGGTTGAGGTTGAGGTTGAAGCTGAGGAAGAACCCCTTGTACTTCATCTTCTGATGCAGGTTGGCGACCATCGACCCCTGAATCGCCGCCACCCCCTGCGGAAGCAGCACCAGGAGCTGTTCGATGTGCGGCTGGTACACCACGGCGGTCTCGCCGATGGCGACCAGGTTGGCCAGCACCACGGGCAGCGTCGGGTTGATGCGCTGGATCAGCCGGCGGGCCTCGTCGGCCGCGCCCGGCCCGTTGCGAAGAATCCCGGTCAGCGCGGAATCCCGGTCCTTGACCTGTTCGGTGATCACGGCCAGGTGTTTCGACCACGCGCCGATCGCGCCTGCGGTGTCGGCCTGGCTGTCCAGCACCTCGGGTGCCTTGGTGATCAGCGATGTCAGATCGCCGGTGTGCTTGCGGGCATCGATCGCCAGTTGCGTCGCGCCCTGCACGAATCGGGAGAACTCCGGGCCGAGCCCGCCCACCGCGGTGTAGCCCTCGTCGATCACGGTGCGCACCCCGTCGTTGGGAATGGCCCGCAGGCCTTTGTTCGTCGCGTCGAGCAGCTGATTGAGGTTGGGCGGCACCGACGTCCGCTCCACCGGGATGACGTCGCCGTCGCGCAGCGGACGGGAGTTCCCGTCGCGCGGCAGCAGGGCCACATACTGTTCGCCGACCGCGGTCTGGCTGTGCACCTCGGCGTCGAGGTCCGACGGGATCCTGACATCGGAGCGCAGGGTGAGCCGGGCGGCGACCCCGTCACCGGTCAGGTCCACGCTCTCGACCCGGCCGACCTCGGTTCCGCGGTAGGTGACGTTGGCGGTCGGGTAGAGGTTGCCGGACTCCGACAGCCGGAGGGTGACCGTGTATTGGCCGATCCCGAACAGCATCTGGGGAAGCCGGACGTATCCGAGCCCGACGGCGCTCACCGCGAGGAGGGCGATCGCCGTGAAGACGAGGATCTGTATCCGGACGGTGCGTGTGAGTTGATCCATTACGGCCCTTGATCCCATCGGTAGGGGGCGACGAGCGGGTTGCCCGCGGTGTAGGGGCTGGGCAGCATGCCGATGGTGCGCCCCCACTGCATTTCGAGTTCGGTGAGTTGGCCCTCCCAGCGGGTGCCGGTGAACAGCGCCGAGTCGATGCGGCTCAGCGTCAGGTCGATCACGCCGGTGAGGTTGGCGTAATCGCCGCGCACCCACTTCTCCAGGGTCTCGTTGGGCCACGGGTAGGTGGCCAGCGAGCTGAGGGAGCGGGTGAGGTCGGGGCCTGCGTTGGCCAGCTCGTTGAGGACGGGGCCGAGCTGTCTGAGCTCCTCGAGCAGGCTCTGCTTGCTCCGGTCGACGGCGTCGGTGGCCAGCGCACTGAATTGGCCCAGCCGCGTGAGGAGTTCGGTGAGGTTGTGCCGCTGGGTCTTGAGGACCTCCAGCGCGCGCGGCACGGTCTGCAGCCCGCGGTCCAGCACGGGTTTGGCCGCGGCGAACTGTCCGGCGACGTCGTTGAGGCTCTCGGTGGCGGCGATGATGTCGTCGGTCTGGGAGTTGAGCTCGGACACGAACGTGTTGAGCTGGTTGAGGAGATCGCGCAGATCCTGTTCGCGCCCGCGCAGCGCGGTGGACAGCGACTCGGTGATGTCCTGGAGGTTGCCGATTCCGCCGCCGTTGAGCAGCAGCGACACCGCCGACAGCGTCTGCTCGGTGGTCGGGTAGTTGCGCGCTGCTGCCAGCGGAATCAGCGAGCCCTGCTGCAGGCGGCCGTGGGGTGGCTCGTCGGTCGGCTCCGCCAGTTCGACATGCAGGGAGCCCAGCAGGCTCGTCTGCCCCAGCCTGGCGGTGACGTTGGCGGGCAGGTCGACGTCGCCGGCCAATCGCAGGGTCAGAAGCGCATGCCAGCCCTGGCGCTCCACCGCGGTGACGGTGCCGACGGTCACGTCGTTCACTCGCACGCGCGAGTTGGGTTCGATGTTCACCGCATCGGGCAGTTGCACCTGCACGGTGTAGGAACCGTCACCGCCGCCGGCCGTGCCGGGCAGCCTGAGTGAATTGAGGCCGCGCCATTCACAGCCCGTGGCGGTGGACAGGACGGCCGCGGCCAGGGTGGTCGCGATCAGCCGCCGCATCACGCTCCCCCTCCCGGCGGCACCATCAACCCGTGCAGCCCGTCGGCGGGGTCGGTGGGTGTCGCGGAGCCGGGCCCGGGTGCCACCGGGGCCTCCGCGGGCAGTGCGGCCGGTGGCTGGTCGGTGGGCGGTGGCGGTGCGGCAGGCGGTGCGGCAGGAAGGGGCCCTTCGAAGAAGTTGCGCACCCGCCCCGCCTCGGTCTGGTCACGCAGCCAGTCCTCGCTGAACGTCACCTCGTTGGGCCGTGCCATCGCGCCGACGAAGGGGCTCATCCCGATCGGGGGGAAGTTGTACTGCCGGTTCTTGACGATCGGCGCCAGGTACTGGACGCACAGTTTAGCCGCCTGCTCGCTGTTCAGCCGCGACGTCGCCTGGACCGCCGCGCAGATGAACTGGATCGGGTTGGCGAAGTTGCCCGCGGCCAGGGCGCCCGTCAGCGAGGCATTGGCCGGCTCGTAGATGTTGACGAAGTTGGAGAACGCCGTGGGCGCGATGTGCAGGCTCTGCTTGAGATCGTCGAGGCTCTCGCCGAGCGCCTGGGCGACGGAGGCCGCCTTGTCGGTGGTGGTTCCGATCGCCTCCACATTCTGCGCGACGAACTCCTGCGCGTCGGTCAGGACGTCGTTGAGGTCGGTCAGGGCCGCGGCGATGGCGGCCGGGTCGTCGGCCAGCAGTCCGGTGACGGCGGCCAGGCTGTTGTTGAGCTGTCTCATCAGATCGGTGCTGCCCTGCAGGGCGCCGACGAGCGTGTTGAGGTTCTTGACGCTGCCGAAGACGTCACCGCTGTGGTCGCCGAGGATGGAGAACGCCTGCGACACCTGGATCAGCGCCTGGCGGATCTCGGCGCCCTGGCCCCGGAGGTTGTCGGCGGCGGTGTCGACGAACCGGCCCAGGGTGCTCAGGCCGCCCGGTTCGGTGGGTTGCAGTGCCTCCGTGAGCTTTTCGAGCTGATTGCGCAGGTCGTCGTATTCGACGGGCACCGCGGTGCGTTCGCGAGGGATGACGGCGCCGTCGCCCATCCGGGGCCGCCGGTGTAGGCCGGGGTCAGGGCGAGGGCGCGGGCGGAGACGATCGTCGGGGAGATGATGACGGCGGAGGCGTCGGCGGGGATGTCGACGCCCCCGTCCACGGTGAACGTGATTCTGGCGTTGTCCGGCTGGGGTTCGATCTTCTCGATCCGGCCGACCGGCACGCCCAGGACCATCACGTCGTCGCCGACGAAGATCCCGTTGCTGTTCTCGAGGTGGGCCACCACCCGGATCGGGGCCGGGCCTGTGACGCGCCAGAGGGTGACACCGCCGCCGGCACCGATGAGGACGAGTACGGTGGCGAGCACGATTCTTGCGCTGCGGGACAATCTCATTGACCGTCCTCTCGGTTCTGCGGCCCGTGCGGGGTGCCCTCGCTGGGGGCCAGAAGCTCGACGTGCGGGGTGCCGGTGGGTTCGGTGGCACCGGCGTTCGGGATGACCGGGGGAGCGGGCGGCCCGGGTGGCGGACCGCCGGGCGGCGGCGCCGGGAGGGGTTCGCGGTACGGGTAGCGGGGATCGCCGGGCTTACCGGTGATCGCGTCGGGAACGGTCAGCCGCGGCTCGCCGCCCTGGCCTGTCCTCGGGAACGGCGACGGCAGTGCCGGGGTGGCCTTCTGCCCGGTCTGCGGATCGGTCAGCTGCGACGGCAGCAGCACGTTGGGGTCCAGGCCCAGGTCGGAGAACGCCGCGTCGATGAACGGTTGGACGAACTGGCCGGGGAGCAGATTGACCACGTAGGCGTTGAAGAACGGTCCCGACGACACCGACTCGCCCAGCGACATCGCATAGGCGTTGAGCAGTTTGATCGCCTTCTGCACCCGCTCCTTGCGGTTGTCGACGATCGCCAGGACCACGTTGAGCTTGTCCAGCGTCGGCGTGAGCTGTGTCCGGTTGTCGTCGATGACGTTCTTGAGCCGGACGCTGACCGCGGAGATGTTGTTCGCGATCTGGTCGAGTGCTCCGCTCTGCATATTCAGTTGGGCCAGAAGCGCGTTCGCATCCCTGATCAGGCTCACCACCTGGTCGGTCCGCTCCCGCAGTACCCCGGTGACCTGGTTCGCCCTGGCCAGGAGCCTGCGCAGATGCTCGTCGCGGTTGTTGATCGTCGCGCTCAGCCGGGTGACACCGTCGACCGCCTGGCGCAGTTCGGGGGCGGTGTCTTTGAACGTGTCGCTCAATGTCGCCAGCGCGGTGGACAGTTGGTCGGTGTCCAGTCCGGCGACGGCGTCGGTGAGGTCGTTGAGCGCGTCCGGCAGTTGGTAGGGCGCGGTCGTGCGGTCCACCGGGATGGGGCCGTTCAGCCTGCCGTCGCCGCGCGGAATGACCTCGAGCACCTTGGTGCCCAGCAGGGTCTCGGTCCGGATCGCGGCCTCCGTGCGCGCGCCCAGCCGGACGCCGTCGTCGACGGTGAAATCGACTCGCACCCGGGGGCCGTCGAGCTTGATCGCCGAGACCGTGCCCACCCGGTATCCGGAGACCTGCACCTCGGTACCCGGCTTGAGCGCCCCGACGTCGGAGAAGTAGGCGGTGTAGGTGGTGCTCGTCACCAGCGCGGCGATCCGCGGGTAGGCCATGCCGATGATCACCAGCATGGCGATGCTCGCGATGCCGATCAGCCCGATGGTCACCGGGTTGCGTTCGGAGAATCTCCTCATGTTCGCCAGTCGTCTCATTTCGGCGTGCACCGTCCCGAGTTCTGGCCGGCCACCTTGATGAACACGGGTTGCCCGCCTTTGCCGTTGACCTTCAGGATCAGGTCGCACATGTAGAAGCTGAAGAAGTCGCCGTAGATGCCCTGCCGGGCAAGCAGCTGGTACTTGTCGGGCAGGGTGTTGAGCAGGTTGTCGACGTAGTTGTGGTCGGCGGCGACGATGCTCACGGTGCGGTCCAGTTGGTGCACCGTCTCCTTGAGCGGTTCCCTGGCCTGGCCGAGCAGGTCGGCGACGGTCGCGGCGGCGGCGTTCGCGTGGGCGATGCCGGTGGCGACGTTCTCCTTCTGCGCCGCCAGCCCGTCCACCAGCTGTGACACGGAATCGACCGCGGTGTCCAGCTGTTCGCTCTGTTCGCTCAGGGTGCCGAGCACCGTGTTGAGGTTGTCGATGACCGCTCCGATGAGCTGGTCGCGGTCCGCGAGGGTGCGGGTCAGCGCTGCGGTCTGGGCGAGGAACCCGTCGATGACGTCACCCTGTCCCTGGAACGCCGCGATCAGCTGTCCGGTGAGCGCGTTGACCTGCTCGGGGTCGAGAGCCTTGAACAGCGGCCGGAAACCGCCGACCAGCGCGTTGACGTCCAGCGCCGGCCGGGTGCGGTCGAGGGGAATCGTGGCGCCCGGGTTCAGCGTGTCGACCCCGCCGGGCCCCTCCTCGAGCGCCAGGTAGCGGTCGCCGGTGAGGTTCTGGTAGCGGATCAGCGCCCGGCTGCCTGCGGTCAGAGTGACCGAACGGTCCACCCCGAACTCGACGTCGACGGTTGAGTCCTCCTGGATCGCAATGTGTTTGACCTTGCCGACCTCGACCCCGGCGATGCGGACGAAGTCGCCCTCCTTCAGGCCGCTGACGTTGGCGAACACCGCGCGGTAGGTCACCTGCGGGGTGAACCGCAACTGCCCGAAGACGGCGGCCAGCAGCAGGAGTCCAGCGAGACAGAGGCTGACGAACGCGGTGACGTACACGATGGTGCGCCGGAAGTTCTCTCTCATCGCGAAACGTCCTCGAGTAGATCGGTCATGGCTGCGGCGCCGGTGGGTCGTCGGCCGGCGGCACGGGTGCGGGCGGTGGCGGCGGGGGCGGTGTCGCCGGCAGCACCAGGCCCGGTGAGGGTGGGCCGACGCAGCGGTAGGTGGCCGGCTCGGGAACGGCCCGGGTGACCGGGAAGTAGTTGCCGAAGCACGGATGGCCGAGACCCGGGTTGGGGCGCACGTCGATGCCTCTGCCCCAACCGGTGTCGGTCACCAGATACCGCACCGGGAAGTTCTTCGAGGCATCCGGCAGCGACCCGCATCCCGGCTTGCCGCCGGGACCGCCCTTGGCCGCGATCTTCGGCAGGTGCTCGGGATAGCGGTACGGGTCATTGGCCAGCAGCACCGCGGTGTCGGTGATCAGCGAGTAGCCGTTGGCACCGCCGGCGGCGTCGTAGATGCCGTTGTCGAGGTACCACCGGGCGCCCACCAGCAGACAGGTGTACTGCGGCTTGTACTTGTAGAGCAGCGACGTCGTCGGATGCAGGATGTTCACCGCGTCGACCAGCTTGTCCTTGTTGACACCCAGCAGCTCGTTGCCGCGGTCGGCGAATCCGGTGGCGGCCAACAGCAGTGCGTCGAGGTCGCTGGCGTGCTCGGCGATGGTGGTGCTGGTGGTGGCCACCGATTCCAGCGTCTTCACCAGCGCCGGGGCCGCGGCGGCGTAGGCGTCGGTGAAACCGCGCAGCGAGCGGAAGTCCCGCCGCAGGCTGTCGCTGTTGGCGTTGAGCTCCGCCATCACACCGGCGGCGGACGTGGTCGCCTCGCCGATGCGCGGTCCGCGCCCGCGCAGTCCGTCGGCCAGCGTGGTGAGGATGCCGTTGAGCTTGGCGGGGTCGATCTGGTCGAGCAGCGCCACCAGATTGTCGAAGACGGTGTTGACCTCGGTTGCCACGTTGGTGGACCGGAGCACCGCGCCCGACGCGAGCGGGGTGGCGCTCGGCGTCGACGGGGGGACGAGGTCGACGTACTTGGGGCCGAACGCGGTGCTGGCGGTGATCCGCGCTTCTACGTTCGCCGGGATATGGGCCAGCTGACGGGGATCGATGTTGAGCGTGAGCGACACCGCATCACGACCGCCGTCGAGCCCGGCGACGCGGCCCACGATGACACCGCGCATCTTCACCGGATTGCCCCGTTCCATCACCAGCCCGGAGCGGTCGGAGGTCAGCGTCACGGTGGCGTAGCGGGTGAACTGGCGGTTGTAGAGCGCCCAGGAGAACCAGAACGCACCGAGGATCGAGGCGACCATCAGCACCGCACACCACTTGTTGGAGATCCGCGAACGTCGCTGTTGAGGTCCCATGCGTTATCCCGTGAGATGGAAGTTGCCGGTCGGCCCGTAGATCGCCAGCGAAACAAGAAGATTCGCGAACACGGCGAATACCAACGACGTCCGGACCGCACGACCGACCGCCTCGCCGACGCCGGCGGGGCCGCCCGAGGCGGTGTATCCGTAGTAGGTGTGGACCAGCATGACCACGGTCGCCGAGATCACGACGACCACGAATGACCACAGCAGGTCCGTGGGGTTGAGGAACGTGGTGAAGTAGTGGTCGTACACGCCCGCGGACAGGCCGTACATCAGGATCGTCGCCCTCGCCGCCCAGTTCGCGGAGAGCACGGCCAGGCAGAACAGCGGGATCACCACGATCACCCCGGCGATGACGCGGGTGGACGCCAGATAGGCCACCGACCGCACGCCGATCACCTCCAGCGCGTCGATCTCCTCGTTGATCCGCATCGCGCCGATCTGTGCGGTCGCGCCGGCCCCGATGGTGGCGGCCAGCCCGACAGTCGCGATCAGCGGTGCGGCCAACCGGGTGTTGACGAACGCGGCGAAGAAGCCGGACATGGACTCCACGCCGATGTCGGCCAGCGAGTTGAAGCCCTGCACACCGACGACCGCCCCGGCGAAGAACGTCAGGAAGGCGACGATCACGACCGTGCCGCCGATGAGCATCAGAGCGCCTGTGCCCAGGCTCATTCCGGCCACCGCGCGAATCAGTTCGACGCGGTAGTTCACCAGCGCGTCGCCGGTCGCGCGGACAGTCTGGGCGTAGAAGCGGGCCTGTTCGCCGACCCGTTCCCAGAACGCGTTGATCTCGTTGACCGCCCGCGTCACGCGCGGATAGCGGGCACTCAGCGTCGTAAGGCTCATGTCAGCTCACCTGGAATCCGATGGCGGTGACGAGCACGTTGATCACGAACAGCGCCATGAACGCGTACACGACCGTCTCGTTGACCGCGGTGCCCACCCCCTGGGATCCGCCGCCGACCGTCATGCCCTTGTAGCAGGCGATCAGTCCCGCGGCGAACCCGAAGAGCAGTGCTTTGACCGTGGCGATGACGATTTCGGGCAGCCCCACCAGCAGGGTGAGGCCGGCGACGAATGCGCCGGGCGCGACATGCTGGACATAGACGGAGAAGAAGAACGACCCCATCAGGCCCACGATCGTCACGACCCCGTTGAGCAGCAGCGCGACCAGGGTCGCGGCGAGCACCCGCGGAACGACCAGCCGCTGGATCGGGTCGATGCCCATGACGCGCATCGCGTCGAGCTCCTCGCGGATGGTCCGAGCGCCCAGGTCGGCGCACATCGCGGTGGCGCCGGCTCCGGCCACCACCACGACGGTGACGATCGGGCCGATCTGGTTGACGCACGCCATCGCCGCGCCGGTACCGGAGGCGTCGGATGCGCCGATCTCGCCCAGCATGATGTTCGCCATGAACACCACCAGGGTGCAGAACGGGATGGACAACATCATCGTCGGCAGCAGCGAGACGCGTGCGACAAACCATGTCTGCAAGACGAATTCGCGGAACGCGAACGGCGGCGCAAGCGCGGCCACCATCGCGTCGAGGGACATGGCGAAGAACCCGCCGATTTCCTTGATCGGCTTGATCGCCGGGGTTGTGGTGGTCACGTCGCTATACCCACTCACCGATAGGCATGAGCCACTCCGTTCGTCGGGCCGAGGCGGTGCTATCCGAAATCCGGTGTGGACACCGGGGTCTGGCTAACCAGAATCATGTCGATCCGCTCGACGCGGAGTCAACGAAACGGGTGATCTGCCGATGAAAACGTCGTTCGCGCTTGAGGGTTACGGGAACACAACGACCCCACCCTGTCTTGGGCGGGCATCGCGAGAAGGGGCGCAGCGAACGCGGTTGTCGGCTCAGCCGAGGGGGAGCGTCGCGTGGGCGGGTGCGACGGGAACGCACTCCTCGACGATGAGATCGAGGCGGGCGCACCCTCGCCCTGTCGCCTCGTAGCGACCGTCGGCGGCGGTCAGCGGGACAGCAGCGCGTCCCGGACCCCACCCGTAGACGTGAGTACAGGTGCCGCCGGCACCGGCCGGGGCGATGCACACCGATGACTTGGTCGGCTGCCAGGTGCCCGGGCAGGAGTCGACCGTCAGGGTGGTCACCGCCATCACCGTGCCACCAGGACCATGGTGCAGTTGCGGCGGTGTGACGCTGAACGAACACATGTCGGCGGGGTCCGCGGCGGCCTGACCGGTGGTGACGATCGAGCAGGCCAGGACGGAAGCCAGTACGAAGGCCGCGATCCGCATGCCGCGATGGTACTGATCGCCGGCCGTACGCAGCAGGCGGTCGGCGGCGTGAAAACGGTGTTTGCGCTGTGGATCTGCCACACGGGCCGCGCAGCGGCTAATTGTGGGGACGTGAACGACATGCGGGCGAACCTCGAGCGACTGAAGAGCCTGGTCGCACCCGACAGCGGCCTGTCCGATGAGGACAGGTCCGCGGCCTACCTCGACCTCTACGACGACGACGTCATCCTGCGGTGGCAGGGCAGCGACTGGCCGTTCGGTGGCGACATGGAGGGCCGCGATCGGCTCATCGCGTGCCTGCAGGCGGCATCGAAGCTGTTCGCCGAACCGCCGCAGTTCTGGGAGTCGCACTTCTGGATCCTCGATGAGGAGCGACTGCTGTGGTGGTGGCGGTCGCGGAGCACCACGTTCCGCGGGGATCCGTTCACCAACAGCGGGATCACCCTGTTGCGGTATCGCGACGACAGAATCTGCGAGCACTGGGAGTACACCGACACCGAGTACATCGCGCGGATGCTGCGGGGCTGGCGGTCCCGGGTGGATCCCGAAGTCGGTGCGCTGCTGGCGAACTGGAACGACGGTCGAGACCCCGCGGCCTAACGGGGCGCGAACCGCTGGCCGCCGTCGAGGCGCAGCACCTCCCCGTTGACGTAGCCGTTGGCCAGCAGGAAGGTCACCGCGTCGGCGTACTCGGCGGGTTCACCCAGTCGCTTCGGGAACGGGACCGCCGAGGTCAGCTTTGAGATCAGTTCCTGGCCAACGGATTCCATGATCGGTGTGCGCATGGTGCCCGGCGCGACGGTGTTGACCCGGATACCGACCGAGCTCAGATCGCGGGCCGACACCAGAGTGAGCCCGATGACGCCGGCCTTGGCCGCCGTGTACGACGCCTGGCCGATCTGACCCTCGTAACCGGCGATGGACGCCGTCATCACGACGGCACCACGTTCCCCGGTGGGCAGCGGATCGGACTTCGCGATCCGCGCCGAGGCCAGCCGCAGCAGGTTGAACGTGCCGTTGAGATAGAGGTCGATGGTCCTGGTGAACCCACGGTAGTCAGCGGGGGAGCCGTCGCGGCCGACGATGCGTTCGGTGACACCGAATCCACCGTGAGCGATCACCGCGTACCGCACGGTGCCCAGCGCCGCAGCGGCGTCGAGTGCGGCGTTCACGCTGTCCTCGTCGGTGACATCGGTGCGCGCGAAGGCCGCACGATCGCCCAGCTCGTCGGCGAGGGCTCTGCCCTGATCCTCGGCGAGGTCGGCGATGACCACGGCCAGCCCTTCGGCGTGCAGACGACGCACGGTCGCCGCGCCGAGGCCACCCGCACCGCCGCTGACGATCGCCGATGCGCCCTCGAATACATTAGTGCTCAACTGATCTCCTCCCTAGTCGCTGGCGGGCAGTGGCTTGGCTTCCTTGAGCGCCAACGGTGTTGAACCGACGGTCAGGGTGCCGGTCCCCGCCTTGGTCACCAGGACCTCGGCGCCGGCATCGTCGATATAGCGCTTGCCCATCACCGTGCCGTCGGCCAGTGCGGGATCCGGCTGCGCCTGGCCGCTCGGTTCGTCGCCGATCGGGATCATCGGCGCGCCGCCGCAGCGCAGATCGTCCAGTGTCGCGCTGGCGCGCACGACGATGACCTGTGTGTCGCACACCTGGCTGCGCAGACGGGTGCCGTTCTTGAGCATGGTTGTTCTCCGGATATCGATGGGTTGGTCCGCCTGAGTGTCGATCAGGTTCGGGCGGAGTACTTTTCGACCAGTTTGTGCTTGAAGAGCTTGCCGGTGTCCGAGCGGGGCAGCTCGGTCTCCACCGAGATCGAGCGCGGGCACTTGTAGTGAGCCAGACGTTCGCGGATCCATTCCAGCAGCTCGGCTTCCACCGCGGCCGGGTCCTCGGTCGGCTCGACCAACTGGACAACGGCCTTGACCGACTGCCCCATCTCCTCGTCGGGAATGCCGAACACCGCGGCGTCCAGCACCTTCGGGTGGCTGATCAGCATGTTCTCGGCCTCCTGCGGATAGATGTTGACCCCGCCGGAGATGATCATGTGGTGGCGCCGGTCGGTCAGGTACAGGTAGCCGTCCTCGTCGAGGTAGCCGATGTCGCCGACGGTGGTCCACCCGCGATCGTTGCGCGCGTCTGCGGTCTTGGCGGCGTCGCCGAGGTACTCGAACTGCATGGCGTCCTCGAAGTACACGGTGCCGGGCTGTCCGGGAGGAAGTTCCGTGCCGTCCTCACCGACGATATGCGGGACACCCAGCAGCGGCCGGCCCACCGATCCGGGGTGCTCCAGCCACTCCTCGGCGCGGATGAAGGAGATCCCGGCTCCCTCGGAGGAGGAGTAGTACTCGTCGACGATGGGCCCCCACCAGTCGATCATCTGCCGCTTGATGTCGGGCGGACAGGGCGCGGCGGCGTGCACCACCCGCTGCAGACTGGACAGGTCGTAGGAGAGACGTCGTTGTTCGGGGAGTTTCAGCATCCGCACGAACATCGCCGGCACGAACTGTCCGTGGGTGACGCGGTAGCGGGAGATCGCCTCCAGCGCGCCGTCAGGGGTGAACTTCTCCATCACCACCGCGGTCGCGCCCAGCGCCTGCACCGAGATCGACCAGAACGCGGGTGCGGTGTGATAGAGCGGAGCGGGGCTGAGATAGACCGATCCCGCCGTCACGCCCAGCAGCGCGAGCAGCGGCGCGAGCCCGACGGGCGCCTGCTCGGGGCGCACATGCCGCAGCTCCCGCCGGATTCCCTTCGGCCGACCGGTGGTTCCCGACGAGTACTGCAGAAGGTCGCCTTCGGTCTCGTCGGCGATCGGAGTGGTGGGCAGCCCGTCGACACACTCCGGGTAGCGGGTCCACCCGTCGGCTGGGGTGTTCGAGTCGGCATCGGCGAGCAGTCGGATCGCCGGATTGGCCCTGGTGAGCAGTGAGACCGCGCTCAGCGCGAGGTCGCGCATCCGCGCCGACGCGAAAACCGCTGACACGTCGCTGTCGTCGAGGATGTAGGCCGCCTCGGCGGGGGTGAGGTGGGTGTTCACCAGCACGTAGTACAGACCGCTGCGGCGGGCGGCCCACATCGCGACGATGAAGTGCGGGCTGTTCTCCATGATCACCGCGACGGTGTCGCCCGCACGGAGTCCGGCCTCGCGGAAGTAGTGCGCCAGCCGATTGGCGGCGTTCTCGAGCTCACGGAAGCTGAGGGTGAGCCCCGACGGGTACAGCACGAGCGCGGGGTTCTCGGCGTCGAGGTGGTCTCGCAGATGCATCCGATCAGCTTCCGCAGAGCTCACCGGCGACGTCAAGGCGGATCTCGCGCCGCAGCACCTTCCCGGTCGGGGTGACCGGCAGGCTGTCGCGGAACACGATACGGTCCGGTGTCCGTGATCCGCGCAGCGTGCGGCGCACGAAGTTGCGCAGCTCCTCGGGCTGCGGCGACGTGCCGGGCTGCGGCACCACGACCGCGACGATGGCCTGGCCCCACTGGTCGTCGTCGACCCCGACCACCGCGACCTCGCGCACCTCGGGGTGTTCGACGAGGACGTCCTCGATCTCGGCGGGCGCGATGTTCTCACCGCCGCGGATGATCGTGTCGTCGGAGCGGCCTGCGATGTACAGGTAGCCGTCCTCGTCCATGGACGCGACATCGCGCGTCGGAAACCAGCCGTCGTCGTCGAGCACGCTGCCCAGACCGGTGTAGCGCCCCGACACCTGCGCACCGCGCACGTACAGCTCACCCGTCTCCCCGGGACCGAGGACGCGACCGTCCTGGCCGCGGATCTGCAGTTCGACGCCCGGCACCGCCCGGCCCACCGAGCCCAGCCGCCGGGCGACCGCCGGGTCGGTGGCGGCCAGCGCCGTGCGATGGTCCTCGGGGGTGAGAACGGCGACCGTGGAACTGGTTTCGGTGAGCCCGTAGGCGTTGACGAACCCGACGTCGGGCAGCAGCCGCAGCGCCCTCCGCACCAGTGGCAGGGGTACCTTCGCCCCGCCGTAGGCGAGGTTGCGCAGCGCGGGCAGCCCGGTCGGCCGGTGCTCCAGCACACCGACGATGCGGTCGAGCATCGTCGGTACCACGGTGGCGGTGGTGACCCGCTCGGCGGCGGCGAGCCGGACCCATGCGTCGGCGTCGAACTCGCGCAGATACACCATCCGCCTGCCCGCGTACAGGTTCGACAGCGCCGCGTTCACCCCGGCGATGTGATACGGCGGCACACATATCAGCGCGGCGTCCTGTGGCTCGGCCGAACAGAATTCGACGGTTCCGGTGATGTAGCTGGTGAGGTTGGCGTGCGAGAGCTCCACCGCCTTGGGCGCCGACGTCGTGCCGGAGGTGAACAACACGATCGCCGTGTCCTCGCCGTCGGCTTCGCGGCCAACCGGCTCGGCCGATTCCGCGGCGGCGACGAAGCGGGAGGACTCCATGAGCGAAGACCCGCTCACCGTGGCCCGGTAGCGGTCGTCCACCACGACCAACGGATCCGGAAGGCGGGCGATCAACTCGACGATCGCCGCCGCCGACAGGCGGTAGTTGATGGGTGTGTAGGGCACCGCGGCCCGTGCGGCGGCGAAGATCAGCAGCGGCTGCATCTCGCCGCCGGTGCCGACGTAGACGAGGTGGCGGGCTCCCGAGGCCGCGATCAGACCCGCAGCGCGGTCGGCGCGGGCGGCGAGTTCACCGACCGTCCAACGGATGTCGCCGCTGACGACGGCGGTCCGGTCGGGATTGGCCGACGCTGCCATCTCCAGCAGTAGTGCGATGTTCACGGTTCACTCCCTTGTCTGCGCGCCTGTCAGCGCGGCAGTCCCAGCACCTGCTCGGCGAGGATGTTGCGCATCACCTCGGTGGTGCCGGCGGCGATGGTGCTCGAGCGGCTGAACAACAACGCCTCGGCCGCGGCCGGCGCCAGACCCGCGGCGGCCGCCGGGCCGTGCAGGTCGAAGAGAAGCTCGGAGTACCTCTGGTCCACCAGGCTCCACGCGAACTTCACCACCGACTGCGCCGGTCCGACCGTCCCTGCGCCGATCTCCGCGATCGACCGTTCGGCGAGCAGTCCGAGAACCTCGGCGTCCACGTACAGTTGCAGCACCTCATCCCGACGTGCGGGCGCGGCGTCTGCCAGCGTGGACCGGACCGCCGTGCGGACGGTGGCCCTCGTCCGCATGGACAGCAGCATCGCGGCGGCCCGTTCGTGGGCCAGTGTGCTCATCGCGGCGCGCCACCCGTCGTCAAGCGGCCCGACCAGGGCCGAGGACGGCAGCCGGACATCATCGAAGAACACCTCACAGAACTCCCGGCCGCCGTTGAGCTGACGGATCGGCGCGACGGTGACGCCGGGCAGATCCAACGGCACGAGAAGCAGCGACAGTCCCTTGTGCGAGCGGGTGCCGTCGGCGATCGGCGTGGTGCGGGCCAGCACCAGGCACTGGTCGCCGTCGGCGCCGTGGGACGTCCAGATCTTCTGGCCGGTGAGGATGAACCCCTCGTCGGTCTTCTGCGCCCGGGTGCGCAGGCTGGCGAGGTCGCTGCCCGCGCCGGGCTCGGAGAAGCCCTGGCAGAAGATGAGATCCGCGCTGCGGATACCCGGGAGAAAGGCCTTCTGCTCGGCGGTGCCCCACCGCATCAACGCGGCGGCGACGGTGTTGACCCCGATGAAACCCGCGATCTGCGGCGCCCCGACTTCGCCGATCGCCGTCTCCACCGCGACCTGGGTGGCGAGATCCAGTGCACGCCCGCCGTATTCGGTGGGCCAGTTCAAGCCGACCCAGCCCCCACGGTCCAGCCGGCGCTGCCAGGCGCGTGCGACCTCGAAATCCTGCCGGTCACCGAACTCCGCACGGAATGCGGGACCCTCGGTGGCCAGAAACGCCTCAGCCTCCGCGAGGACCTCCGTGTCGACCGCCGTCATCGCCGGGGCTCCTTTGGCAGCCCGAGCACCCGCTCGGCGAGGATGTTGCGCTGGATCTCCGAGGTGCCACCGCCGATACGCAGGCCGAAGGACTCGAAGTACTTCTCCGCATCGGGTTCGCCGGCGAGCAGCGCGGTCCGACGGACAGTGTGGTTGAGTTCGGTGGCGATGAGCTTGAGCGCCCCGCTCGCCGGCCCCGGCTCGCCGCCCTCGTGTTGTTCGGACACGCCCTTGTACAGCAGGGCGCGGGCGGCGTTGGCGTCGTCACGGAGTTCGCGGATCCGGTGCGACAACACGGCGTCAGCGCGGTGTTTCTCGGCGAGAGCGGCCAGAACGCGCTGCAGACCGATGATCGTGGCCGCGAACGCGGTGCTGCGCTCGAACAGCAGCGTGGTGGTCGCTACCTTCCAGCCGTCGCCGATCCGGCCCAGCACGTTGTCGACCGGGATCCGGGCTTCGTCGAAGTACACCTCGCAGAACTCCGGTCTGCCGGTGATCGCGGTGATCGGCCGGACCGTGATACCGGGCGTGCGCATGTCCGCGATGAGGTACGTCAGCCCGCCGTAACGGTCGTCCGGATCGGTGCGCACCAGAAGCTCACACAGGTCGGCGTGCTGGGCCCGGGTGTTCCAGATCTTCTGACCGCTCACCACCAGGTGGTCGCCGTCGAGCACGGCGCGGGTGCTCAGCGACGCCAGGTCCGAACCCGCCCCGGGCTCCGAGAAGCACTGCGCGAACAGCAGATCCCCGGTGAGGATACCGGGCAGCCAGCGTCGCCGCTGCTCGTCGGTGCCCTCGGCGATGATGGTCGGACCGGCATGCGCGAGCCCGACGAAGAACGGCTCACCCCCGCGGCCACCCGCACGCTGATGCTCCTCATGGAAGATCAGCTGCCGCAACGGTGACGCGCCCTGGCCACCGTACTCCACCGGCCACGCGATGCCCGCCAGACCGGCCTGCGCCAGCTTCTTCTGCCACCGCCGCTGCGCGGCGAGATACTCCGCGTCCGCGTCGTCACCGATGCGGTGCAGCTCCGGCAACTCCGGGGCCGGGTTGTCGGCGAACCATTTCCGCAACACCGCGCGGAACTCGTCGTCGGTCAGATCGGTCGTGATGACCCGTGCGTCCACCGTCACGACGTCCGCTCCTGCACCAGTCGTCCGACCGCGTCCCGGTCGACCTTTCCCGTCTCATGCCGGGGGATGGCGTCGACCATCACCACCCGGCGCGGCAGTTCGTAGGCGGCGAGCTTGGCACGCAACGCGTTCCGGATCGCGTCGGCATCTGCGGTGAAACTCGGCTTGAGTACCACCGCCGCGACGGGGATCTCACCGAGACGATCGTCGGGGATACCTGCGACGGCCGAGTCGGCGACCTCGGGGAGGTCGTTGAGCGCGGCCTCGACCTGGGCGGGGTAGACGTTGAACCCACCGCAGACGATCATGTCCCGCACCCGGCCGACGACGAACAGGAACCCGTCGGCGTCCAGGTACCCGAGATCACCCGTGCGCATCCAGTCGTCGACCGGTGTGGGCTTGCCGTCGGGGCCGAGGTAGCCCGACATCGCCGACGCGGCCCGGGCCGCGATCTCACCGACCTCGCCGGTGGGCAACTGCGCGCCGTCGGCATCCAGGATGGCGACCTGAACCCCGGGGGCGATACGGCCGACCGTGCCGGTGGGTCGCCGTCCGGCCGCGACGTCCTGCGGCCGCTCGAAGGCGATCGCACCGGCGAACTCCGTCTGACCGTAGTTGCGCAGCACCGGCACGGAGTAGCGCTCCTCGAAGGCCAACCGGGTGGCCTCGGGCAGGGCCGCGGTGCCGACGATCACGCTGTCGACACCCGGCAGCGGGCGGCCGCTACGGTCCTGAACCAGCTCCCACACCATCGCCGGGGTCAACGCCAGAAGGCCGAGCCGGTACCGCTGCGCGAGGTCGAACACCTTGTCGGCGGAGAACTTGCGCACCAACAGCGCCGGCTTACCGAGCCACCAGGCGGTCAGAACCCCGAGGAACCCGCCCATGTGGGCGGTCGGCACCAGCACGATGCGCGGACCCCGTGCCGGAACGGCCGGCGCGCGGCCCTCCTCGGGGAGTCCGTTGCCCACGGCGATCCCGGCGACGCTGCCGCGCAGCGCGCCGAAGGTCAGCGAAGCACCCTTCGGAGTGCCGGTGGTGCCGGACGTGAACATCACCACCGCCTCCTCGGCGGGTCCCGGCGTGCGCACGCCGGTGTCGGTGATATCGATCCGAAGACCCTCGGCGGCAACGGGGTCCAGTACCGCCGACACCGCGGTCTCCCGGCAGCGCCGATCGACCTCGGCGCCGGGCACCATCACGCTGGCGGTCACCACAGAACAGCCGGTTCGCCACGCGGCGTGCACCGCGGCGATGGACGCGGCATCGTTGCCCAGCCGGGCCAACACCCGGGTGCCGGGCACCAGTCGGGGTGCGTACTCGGCTGCGGCGGCGTCGAGTTGACCGAACGTGTACTCGACACCGTCGACGATCAGAGCAGTGCTGTCGGGCGCCGCGGCCGCGCAGCGGGCCAGAATGTCGGCCACCGCCGTGGCGCTCGAGACAGACGCCGCGTTCATGATTCCTCCTGGGACTGACCGGAACGGTGTCCTTGACCGTACGAGCTGCGAACCGCACCGCGAAGCCCCCGAAGCGAGAACGGCATTTGCTGCCCTGAGCATTGCGCGGGGTCCGCCCCGGCCGCTTGTCTAGAGGCACGGTGCCCACGCGGCCCGAGGACTGTCCCTGCGACGCAAAGGAAGAGGCGGTGCGTTTCGTAATCGATGACGACGTCCTGGGACTCGTCGAGTCCATCGCGGGCTTCTTCGAGCGGCGAGGCGACCGTCGGGCGATCACCGAGGCGACGCGGGACTCGGACGCCGCCGACCGGCAGCGGTGGCAGGCCCTCTGCGAGATGGGCGTACCGCTGCTGCGACTGCCCGAACCCGACGGCGTGGGTGCCGGGCTCCTCGAGGCCACTGCGGTCGCCGAGAGGTTCGGCGCGGTGCTGCTGCCCGAACCGGGCGTCGCCGCGCTGGTGCTGGCACCCCTGTGGGCGAACCATCCCGGTGCCGGTGACCTGCTCGACACCCTGTGCGCCGGGTCTCGGGTCACCACGCTGTCGGCCTTCGGCGACATCGCGGTCGGCCGATCGGGCGAGATCACCGGACGGGCGCGCATTTTCGACGACGGCATCAGCGACGCGGCCGCGGTACTGGCACACGATGAGTACACCGGCGGGTCGGCGCTGGCCGTGTTTGACATGGCGGTACTGGGGCGGGCCTGCGGCGGACCGGTCCTCGACCCCACGCGACCGCTCACCGAGATCGCGCCGGCCGGGGTGGAACCCCTCGCGATCCTGCGCCTCTGCGGTGAGGATGCCGAGCGGATCCGGAACGAGTTCGTCATCCTCAGCGCCGCCGAACTGGTCGGCGGAATGGAGCAGGTGCTGCGCGACACCGTCGAGTTCGTCAAAACCCGAACACAATTCGGCCGTCCCGTCGGCAGCTTCCAGGCCGTCAAACATCAGCTCGCCGATGCCTACGCGCTGACCGAGCAGGGCAGGGCGCTGGTGCAGTTCGCCGCCCTTTCGATCGCCGACGATCCGCAGGACCTCGTCGGTTCGCTGGCCCGCTGGGTACCCAGGTCGGCGATCACCGTCTTCGAGACCGCCATCCATCTGCACGGCGCGATGGGGTTCTCGTGGGAGGTCGACGTTCACCTGTACCTGCGCCGTGCCCTGGTGCTGCGGACCGTGCTGAGCCGATACGCGGCAACCCCGACGGCGCGGGCGGTCTGATGACAGACACCTTCCGGTCGCGGGTGCGCGACTTCCTGGCGGCCAACGACCCGGGCCCGCCGCCGAAGGATCCCGCGGGACGCCTGCAGTGGCAACGCGACTGGGCCGCACTGCTGGTGGACGAGGGATTCGCGGCGCCCTCGTGGCCGCGCGAATGGGGCGGCATGGAGCTCTCCCTGGCCGACCAGGTGGTCTACCACGAAGAGTTCGCCAAGGTGAAGAGGCCGGCGCACCCGGGCCCCGGCATCATGGTGGTCGGGCCGACGATCATCAAGCACGGCACCGACTCCCAGCGGCGTCGCTTCCTGCGGCCCGGTCTGCGCGGCGACATCATCTGGGTGCAGGGCTTCTCCGAACCCGACGCCGGCTCGGACCTGCCCGGCCTGCGCACCCGCGCCGAACGCGACGGCGACCACTACGTGGTGTCGGGCCAGAAGATCTGGATAACTAACGCGCGCAACGCCGACTGGCTGTTCGCCCTGGTGCGCACGGGCACCGTCGAGTCGCGCCAGCACGGGATCAGCTACCTGCTGATCGACATGTCGACGCCGGGGGTCACGGTGCGGCCGTTGCGCGACATGACCGGCAACTCGTCGTTCTGTGAGATCTTTCTCGACGACGTGCGCGTTCCGGTGCAGAACCGGGTGGGCGCCGAGAACGACGGCTGGCGGATCGCCCGCACCAGCCTCGGCCACGAGCGCTCCACCGCGGGCGTGGCCCAGGGCATGCGGTACCGCAGGATCGTCAACGAACTTCACTCTCTCGCCCGCGAACTCGGTCGCAGTTCAGACCCGCGGATCCGCCAGCAACTGGCCGCCATCGAGGTCGATGTCCGGCTCATCATCCTCAACAACACCCGCACCCTGAGCACCGTGCTGGCGGGCTCGGAACCCGGCCCGGTCTCCTCCATCGGGCGGCTGATGTTCACCGAGTTCGAGAAGCGGTTGCACGAACTGGCCGTCGACCTGATCGGGGCGCCGGCGACGCTGGCGCCGACGGACCCCCACTCGGTGCAGCGCGGCCGCTGGGTGACCGGGTTCCTGGCGACCCGGGCGTCGACCATCGGCGCCGGCACCGCCGAGATCCAGCGCAACACGATCGCCGAGCAGGTCCTCGGGCTGCCGCGCGATGAGGTTTCAACACACTGAGGTTTCGACACACAGGGAGCAAGGGATATGACACAGACCGCGGAATCTGAGTCCGGCCGGTTCGAGGATGCTGTATCGGCGGAGATCAGTGCTGATGATCTGGCTAAGGATCGTGCGGCGTTGGGGAAGTGGGCTGCCTCGCGCAACCAGGAGTGGATCTCGACGGCGACGCCGGAGGCGATCCGTAATTTCGCCCACAGCTACGGTGATGACAACCCTTTGTTCACTGATCCGGGTTATGGTCCGCGTACGCGGTGGGGGAGTCAGGTGGCGCCGCAGATCATGGCGGCGGTGTTGAACGCGCCGTTGCGTGGTGACCGGTTGCCCAAGGAGTTGCGGGGTGGTAGTTACCGTGGGATTCACGCGTTCGTTTCGGGTGGGACGTGGGACTGGTACCGGCCGATCTATCCGGGTGACACGTTGTACAGCTTCTCCGGTCTGGAGTCGGTGCAGGAGAAGACCTCTGAGTTCGCCGGCCGGTCGGTGATCCGGGTGTTGCGGGATGTGAAGATCAACCAGCGTGCCGAGGTGGTGGGGGTGTATCGGACGCTGGTGATCTACACCGAGCGCAAGAAGGCCCGGGAGAAGGGTAAGTACTCCTCGATCCCGGAGCCGTCGTACACCAAGGACGATATCGCCGCGCTCGATGAGGTCTATGCGGCTGAGAAGGTTCGTGGCGGTGAGCCGCGGTACTGGGAGGACGTGGTTGTCGGTGAGGACATGGGCAGGATGGCTAAGGGGCCGCTGACGACGACGGACATGGTGGTGTGCCATGCCGGTGGTTATGGGTTTACCCCGTATGGGCTTAAGACCGGGCGGATGAATTACCAGAACCGGTTGCGGATTCCGGCGTTCTATATCGATAACGAGTACGGGGTGCCGGATGTGGCGCAGCGGGTGCATTGGGATAACGAGTGGGCCAAGGCGATCGGTAATCCGCGTGCCTATGACTACGGGGTGCTGCGGGAGTGCTGGATTCACCACTTCCTCACCGACTGGATGGGAGACGGGGCGTTCGTGGTGCGCCAGCACGATGAGATCCGCAAGTTCAACTATCAGGGCGACATCCAGTACCTGACCGGCACGGTGGAGGGTAAGCGGCAGGAGGACGGGCTGATGCTGGTCGATGTCGCGGTGGAGGTGCGCAACCAACGCGGAGAGACCACCGCCCAGGCTGATGCCACGATCAGCATGCCCAGCCGCGAACACGGTGCGGCGATGACACCGGAGGTGCCCCAGGACCTCAAACGCGACGCCATCCGCATGTTCGAGCGCCACGGCGAACTGCTGGAGAAGCGATGACCGGCAACCCGATTGAGACCGCCGTCGAGGGGCCACTGCTGGTGCTCACCCTCAACCGTCCCGACAAGGGAAATGCGCTGCGGCACGAGGACTGTGTGACACTGCGCCGCAGCATCGAGGAGGTCGACGGCGGCACCGACATCCGCGCGATCCTGATCCGCGCCGAGGGCAGGCACTTCTGCGCCGGGGCGGATCTGGTCGCCGCCAACGCCCCCGGTGCCAAACCCCGGCCCGGCCACATGGCCCGCGCGCTGCACGCCGGCGCGCACGGACTGATCTCCGCGCTCTGGCACAGCCCGGTGCCGACCGTCAGCGCGGTGCAGGGCCGCGCGATCGGCCTGGGCATGCACCTGGCGGTGGCGTGCGACTTCACCATCGCCGCCGAGGAGGCGGTGTTCAGCGCCGTGTTCTGCAAGCGCGGCTTCTCCGTCGACAGCGGCGGCTCGTACCTGCTGCCCAGGCTCATCGGGCTGCGCCGGGCCCGCCAGATGCTGATGCGCGCGGTCCCGGTGCCCGCTCCCACCGCGGCCGACTGGGGACTCATCGACTCCGCGGTCCCCGGTGCCCGACTTGAGGACGAAAGCCTGCGACTGGCAACGGAACTGGCTTCGGGTGCGACCTTCTCGCTCGGCCACACCAAGCGGCTGCTCAACGACCCGGTGTCGTCAGACATCGACGCGGTGCTGGCCCAGGAGGCCGCGTCGGTGGAGGCCACCATTCGCAGCGCCGACTTCAAGGAGGGCATCCGGGCGTTCGTGGAACGCAGAGAGCCCGTGTTCACCGGCGTCTGACGACTACCGACAAGGACAACGGACAGTGACATTCACTCTCACCGACGAACAGCGCGAGCTGGCCGCGACCGTAGCCGAGTTCCTGGCGAAGACCTCCCCGGAGCAGCAGGTGCGCCGGCTGATGGAGTGCGGCGGCGCGGCCGATCCGGCCGCTTGGTCGCAGATGACGACACAACTGGGGCTGACCGGGTTGATCGTGCCCGAGCGGTACGGCGGGGGCGGATTCGGGTTTCTCGACTTCGCCCTGGTGGCCGAACAGGCCGGCGCCGCACTGGTGGTCGCACCGCTGCTGTCGACCGTGACCGCGGCCGCCGTTCTGATGCTCTCGACCGACGAGGACCTCAAGGCCGAGTACCTGCCGTCTCTGGCGTCGGGACAGCGGGTCGCCACCCTGGCGCTGGCGGAGGCGACCGGCAGCTGGGATCCGGCCTCGGTGCGCACCACCGTGGCCTCGGGGCCGGACGGACCGCGGGTGACCGGAGAGAAGATGTACGTCGTCGACGGCCAGTTCGCCGACGTGTTCGTCGTCTCGGCGCGCGCGGACGACGGATCGGTCGGGCTGTATGCGGTGGAGGCTGCGCACGCCGAGGCCACGCCGCTGCAGACGCTCGACATGACGCGCCCGCAGGCACGCGTCGTGTTCACCGCCGCCGCGGCCCGGCCGCTGGCCGGGTCGGCGGCGGCGGCCGAGGTGACCGAGCGGGCGCTGGCCACCGCGGCGATCCTGCTGTCGGCCGAACAGGTCGGCGGAGCGCAGCGCTGCCTGGACATGTCGGTGGACTACGCGAAGGTCCGGGTGCAGTTCGGCAGGCCGATCGGCAGCTTCCAGGCCATCAAGCACAAGTGCGCGGACATGCTGCTCGCCGTCGAATCCGCGCGCTCGGCCGCCTATTACGCGGCGAGCGCGCTCGACGGTGCATCCGCCGCCGACGTGCTGGCCGCAGCGGCGCTGGCGAAGGCGCACTGCTCGACGGCCTACACCCGGGTGGCGGCCGAGAACATCCAGATTCACGGCGGCATCGGATTCACCTGGGAGCATCCCGCACACCTGTACTTCAAGCGCGCGAAGACCTCCGAACTGCTCTTCGGCGATCCGGCCTGGCAGCGGGAGAGGCTGGCGGCCCTCGTCGGGATCTGAGCTACCGCAGGCCGATCGCCCGGGTGATGAACGGCATGATGAAGTGCTCGAGGTCGGCCCGGGGGATCGCCTTGCCCGCGCGTGCCGCCTGGTCGGCGGTCGGCCCCGAGGCGAGGTAGAAGATCGCCCAGGCGTCGGCGACCGGATCCTCGGAGGTGAACTCGTCGCGGGCCTGACCCTCGGTGATCGCCTCGACCAACGGCGCGAGCATCCGTTGTGTGCACCGGTCGATGGCCATCGGATACTCCGGAAGCAGCTCGCGCCAGTGCGAGGCGAACAGCGACGAGGGCTTGACCAGATCGGCGTGGTAGGCCATGTCGATCACCGCGCCCACGTAGGCGCGGACCTTGTCCGACGGGGTGTCGGCCGCGGCGGTGACGCGACGGAGTTTTACTGCGGCCCCGCCGAGTTCGTGTTCGAGCAACGCCAGCAGCAGATCGCTCTTCTTCTCGAAGTGGCGGTAGAAGCTGCGGGTGGACAGGCCGGCCTGGCGCAGCACGCTCTCCACCTTGAACCCCCACCAGCCGCTGCGCTGAAGAACCTGCATTGCCGCGGTGAGCAGCCTGTCACGCTCCGCGGTGCGTGAGTTGGTCGTCGATTCAGATGACGGGGCCATCGGTCTCCTGTCTGATTCCGTGGCGCAACCGGAGCCTCATTTTCACGCCGGCTCCTGGTTACCGCTCGCGACCGTCGATACCTTACGAAAATGGCACTGCACGAGAGCATTCGGAGCCGGCTCACCCTGCCGGCGGTGTGCGCCCCGATGTTTCTGGTCAGCGGTCCGGAGTTGGTCGCCGCCGCCTGCACGGCGGGCATCGTGGGGGCGCTGCCACGTCAGAATGCCCGCAGCATCCAGACTTTCGAGGACTGGCTGCGTCAGATCCGAGGGCGGATCGACATGTACGCCGCGGAGAATCCCGGTGCCCGCATCGGACCGCTGGCGGTGAACCTGGCGACCGCGTTCGATCCCGAGGAGCTCGCCGCCAACCTGGCGCTGTGTGAGCGGTACGGCGTGGAGATCATCATCTCGGCCCAGGGCGATCCCGCCGAACTGGCCCGCCGGGTGCACGACTGGGGCGGCGTGATCTTTCACGACGTGACGACGATCCGGTTCGCCGAGAAGGCGATCGCCGCCGGAGTGGACGGCCTGACCTGTATCGGCGCCGGCGGCGGCGGGCACTCGGGCACCATCAGCCACCTGGTGCTGATCCCCAAGATCCGCAGCATCTTCGACGGCGTGGTGCTGATGGCGGGCGCGGTGTCCAACGGTGCGGCGATCCGCGCGGCTGAAGTCCTGGGCGCCGACCTGGCGTATCTGGGCACCCGGTTCATCGCGACGCGGGAGTCGCGGGCCGCCGACGAGTACAAGGCCATGCTGGTGCGCGGTACGGCGGCGGACCTGATGTACACACCCGACATCGCCGGCGTGGCCGCGAACTGGCTGACCGACTCGATGCGGGCCGTCGGCCTCGATCCGGCGAATCTTCCCAAGCCGCAACGGAAGGGACTGACCCACGCCCATCTGCCCGAGGGTGTCAAACCCTGGAGGAACCTGTGGTCGGCCGGGCAGGGGATCGATCTCATCGACGACGTCCCGACCGTCGCCGACGTGGTGACCCGGCTGCGGCGCGAGTACGTCGAAGCCTGTCAGGCGCCGAGCATGGCCGACGCGGCGGCCCCCGATTGTCAACAGCGTTGACATCCGGCGTCATCGAGGCCCAGCGCCCGCGTGACGAACGGCATGATGACGGCCTCGAACTCCGTGCGCGGCGTCTCGCATCCGAGGGTCACCTCGTCGGCCGTCATACCGGAGACCAGGGAGAAGATGACCTGTGCCGTGGCGGCGGGATCGTCGACGCGGAAATCGCCGGTGGCCTGCCCGGCGCGGATGGCGTTCTCGAGTGGGGCGATCAGCCCGGCCCGGCAGCGGCGCAGCGCGTCGGGGTAGTGCTGCTGCAACTCGCGCCACTGGGTCGCGAACAGCGCGGTGCGTTTGGCGAGATCGGGCCGGTACGCCGTGTCGACGATCGCGGTGACGTAGGCCGCGATCTTGTCGGCCGGGGCGGTGGCGGCGGCGGTCAGTCGTTCGATATGGACGGTGACACCGTTGATCTCGTGTTCGAGCAGTGCAACCAGCAGGTCGTTCTTCTTCTCGAAGTGCCGGTAGAAGCTGCGCGTCGACAGTCTTGCCTGACGCAGAACGCTGTCGACCTTGAACCCCCACCAACCGGTCCGCTCCAGCACGCGCATCGCGGCGTCGAGCAGAAGGAGCCGCTCCATGCGGGCGTCGGTCACCTTGCGGCGTCTCGCGCCCGCCGGATCCCGCAGCGGGGGAACTGAGCCTGGGATGAGCACTGGTGCGGTCATGGAAGCCCCTTCTCTGTCGGCTCGGCCATGAGATGGGTGGCATGGTATGCCAAGTTGACACGAGTTGTCACTAAGATGGAAATGGCAGGATGGAGCCCCGAGGGAGGGTCGATGGCAGCGGACGGGGCGCCCCCGCAGGGGCTTCGTGAGCGGCGACGCGCGTCAGTGCGACGCGACATCGCCCTGCGCGCCGCGGAACTCTTCGAAGAGCAGGGTGTCGCCAACACCACCGCCGAGCAGATCGCGGTCGCCGCGGGAATCTCGTTGCGCACGTTCTACCGCCACTGTCCGATCAAGGAGGAGGCGCTCAACGCCCTCCTCGAGGAGGACACCAGCAAGTTTCTGGAGGAGTTCGAGCGCAGGCCGAACGACGAGTCGCTGGCGGTGTCCGCGGGTGCGGCCCTGGTGCACGCATGGGGACACTCCGCCGGTGACACCCGGCGGACCGTGAAGATCATGCTGGCCGACCCGGCGCTGAAGGCGCGCTGGCTGGCCGGCGTGCGCCGCGCCCAGGACCTGCTGGCGCCGCTCGTCGCGCAGCGGATCGGCGACCAGGAGGGCGGCCTGCGGACATCTGTGTTGGCCGCTCTGCTGGTCAACTACGCCAGCACAGTCCTCGAGCACTGGGTCATCCACGACCAGTCCCGCGAGCTCGACGAGATCGTCGAGGACGCGCGCGGGGTCTGGACCGAGATCGGCTGACTGAAAAGGCGGTTCTCACTCGGCGGATGCACCGCGAAGTGAATTGCTGAAATCGCCGTTTGCGCTGTAGCGCAGTACATCTCGACGGTCCCGAGGCTACCGTCGGACAAGCCGCGGATTACCGCGAGTCACCAGGAGAGGCGAAGCGATGAGAATCCGACTCGACAAGTCCGCCTGCGCCGGCCACGCGCTGTGCCACGGCGTCGACGCCCGGCTGTTTCCCCTCGACGACGACGGCTACTCGGCGCTGCGCGACCACGAGGTGTCGCCGTCTGACGAGGCGGCCGCCCGCCTGGGGGTGCAGTCGTGCCCTGAACAGGCGCTGCACCTCGACGCCGACTGAGACGGCCATCTGCGAGCCAGCCAAACGGGGAAGGACCAGCATGAGCACCACGCCCGACGACGAGGTTCTGCTCGACGTCACCGACCACGTCGCGTACGTCACCATCAACCGGCCGGACCGCGCCAACTCCATGACACCGTCGATGCTGACGTGGTTTCAGGACTTCTGGCGGCGCGTCGCCGACGACGCCGACATCCGTTGCGTGGTGATCACCGGCAGTGGACCCAAGCACTTCTGCACCGGGGCCGACCTGAACGGGGTCAACGAGCGCGGCGGTGTCGGCGTCGGTCTCGGCCGGGTCAGCCAGGACATCGGGCTGACCGCCCGCCATCACGGCGTCTGGAAGCCGACCGTCTGCGCGGTCAACGGACTGGTGGTCGGCGCGGGCCTGGACTTCGTCGTCGACGCCGACATCGTCGTCGCCTCCACCAACGCGGTGTTCCTCGACAGCCACGTCAACGTCGGCATGGTCGGCGGCCCCGAGAACGTGGGCTTGGCCAAACGGCTTCCGCTCGGCACCGCGCTGCGGATGTCGTTGCAGGGGCGCAACTTCCGGTTACCCGCCGAGCGCGCGTATCAGCTGGGCCTGGTTGACGAACTGACCGAACCCGACCAGCTGATGACCGTGGCAGGGCAGATCGCCCGCGACATCACCGCGAACTCGCCGCACGCGGTGTCGCTGACCCAGCAGGCGGTCTGGAGTTCGCTCGAGATGCCCTACACCCAGGCCGTCGAATACGGTTTCAGTCTGGTGAAGACCCAGTGGCACCACCCGGATTACACGGAAGGGTTCCGCGCGTTCGCCGAGAAGCGTCCACCGCGGTGGAAGACCGACTAGCGATGTCGATCCCGGATGTTCTCACGCTGCTCGACGAGCCCGGGCGACCCGGAATCGCGCTCGACGACGGCCAGCGGTCGGTCTCCTACGCCGAGTTGGGGCCGTCGGTACGGGGCCTGGCCGGGGCGCTCACCCGACGGGGCGTGCGCGCCGGTGACCGGGTGGCGGTCATGCTGCCCAACTGCGCGGCCGCGGTGCAGTTGTACCTGGCGTGCGCGTGCGTGGGGGCGATCTGGGTGGGTCTCAATCCCGCTGCGCCACAAGCCGAACGCGACCGGCAGTGCGCACTGGTGCGGCCCGTACTGACCGTCACCCCTGAGACGCTGAGCGGGCTGGAGGCGGAGGTCGCACCCTGGGACGGCGAGCCGCCTGACCCGCAGACGCCGTGCGCCATCGGCTTCTCCAGCGGGACGACGGGAACCCCGAAGGCCGTCGTGCACAACCGTGCGGCGGTGTCGCTGACCGCGGCGGTGTCCGCGCAAGCCCAGGTGCGCGGCGACGACCGCGTCGGCGTGAGCCTGCCGATGAGCATCCACAACCTGATCGTCGTCGGTGCGCTGCAAACCCTGTTCGCCGGCGCGACCTGTGTCCCGGTGCAACGCATGAACGCATCCGGGGTGGCCGCGGCGTGCGAGCGGTGGAAGCTGACCCGGCTGAACGCGCTGGTGCCCACCACCATCTACGACATGCTCCACGACGACACGATCAGCCCGGACGCGCTGTCGAGCGTGCGGATCGCCGGAACCGGCGCGGCGGGGCTCTCCGAGGAGCTGCGCGCGGCGTTCGAGGCCAAATTCGGGGTGCGCCTGATCGGCAGCTACGGCATGACCGAGGCGCCGGCCGTGGTGTGCATCGAGTCCCCTGACCGGCCACACGTCGAGGGCGGCAGCGGACGACCGCTACCGCACGTCCGCGTCGAGGCGTGCGACGACACCGGCAAGCCGCTGCCCGCCGGTACCGAGGGGGAGCTCGTCGTCTCCGCCGCCGAGACCGGACCGTGGGCGGGCATGTACCGCCCCGCCGTCGGCATGTGGACGCAGACCGGGCTGCAGCCACGCCCCGGCACCCGGTTGCGTACCGGCGACTGGGGCTGGGTCGACGCCGACGGCGAAGTGCACGTCACCGGCCGTCAGGCGGATGTGATCGTCCGCGGCGGCGTCAACGTCAACGCCGCCGAGATCGAGAGCGTGCTCGGCCGACTGGCCGAGATCCGCGACGTCGCGGTGCTCGGGGACCCCGACGACCGGCTGGGACAGCGGATCATCGCATTCGTGGAGCCCGCACCCGGGATGGTGGTGGAGCCCGAGAGGCTGCGGGCGCGGGCCCGCGAAGTGCTCGCACGCGGCAAGGTGCCCGACGAGTTCGTCATCGCGGCCCTGCCCCGCAACGCCATGGGCAAGGTTGCGCGCGGCCGACTGCGCCGAGTGTGAACTTATGGCGTTGAATCGCGGGATTTTCCGCCATGCGTTCACACTCGGCGCGGCTGGGGGGATCAGGCGCCTGCGGTCTCCAGCACCGGCGGGTTGACTGCGTCGGGATCAGGGTTCCTCAGCGGCAGGCCCAGGAACCGGCGGGCGTTGTCGCCCATGAAGTCGTAGGCGCGGCGACGGCTCATGCCCTCGGCGTAGAGCCAGAACCGCTTCGGCTCGGCCAGGCCTTCCGGATGCGGCCAGTCCGACCCGAACATCACCTTGTCCCAACCAACCGTGTTCACCACGTCCTCGACCGAGCCCTCCCAGAACGGGCTGACCCAGATGTTGCGGCGGAACACGTCGTGCGGGTGTTCTTCGAAGTTCTGCGGCATCTTGCCGTAGGTCAGCTGCAGATCGTCGAACAGCGGCTTGATCCACGAACTTCCGTTCTCGACGCTGGCGATGCGCAGCTTCGGGAATCGGGTCAGCGTGCCGTGGCAGATCAGGCTGGTCAGCATGTCGGCGATCTCCCGGTGGCCCAACGCGGTCCACTTGAATGCCGACATCTCAAAGGCGTTGTGGGTGCTCGGCGGCTCCCACTTGTCGATGTACTCCTGCAGCGGCGGCTGGCTGGCGTGCAGCACGATCGGCAGGCCGGCGTCCTCGACGTCGCGCCAGAACGGGTCGAACTCCGGTAGGGCGGGGGAGCGCCAACCCTTGTACCCCTTGACCGGGGCCGGCTTGATCAGCGCGACCTTCGCGCCGTTCTCCAGAATCCACTCGAGCTCGCGGCGGGCGTTGTCGACCAGCCCGAGGTTGAGCACCGGGGTGGTGAAGATCCGGTTGTCTGTGGTGAATCCCCAGGTCTCCAAGAGCCATTGGTTAAGCGCGTGGATGACGGCCGCGGTCAGATCCGGGTCCTCGGCGGTCGAGTGCTCGACCAGGTTGGCCAGCGTCGGGAAGTTCAGGCACGCTTCCACGCCCTGCTCGTCGAGCACCTTGAGCCGCTCCTGGGGGTCACGCGCGCCCGGCGGTGTGTCGATGCCGCGACCCGACATCTCGCGCAGTGTCAGGCCCTCCGGATTCTGGCCAGCGTAGAACTTCTCGTGTGCGCCCGGCGCGGCGACCCGCTCGAAGGTCGGGTTCGGCATGTAGTCGTTGATCCTGCCCATCACCGCGACTCGCGTGTGCCTGCCGATCTGCACGAACTGGATCTTGGACTTGAACTCGTCCGGCAGGAACTTCGTCAGCGCATCCGGGGTCTCGTAGATGTGCTGGTCGGCATCGAAGATCGGGACGTCACTGTGCTCGGTCATCCGCAGCGCCTCCATTTCTTTTCTTGTGGTCGGTCCGAGCATCGTGCAACTTGACACAAGTGTCAAGTGCATCTTTTTGCCAGTCGGATTCATATGCAGTGAAGTGCATAAATGCAATACCGACAGAACTGTCATGTAAGGTGCATGTCGTGACAACGACCGACGGGGCCGACCTGCTCGAGGTCAGCCGCGGGGAGCGGACCCGCGCGGCGATCCTCGACGCCTGCCGCGAACTGTTTCTCAAGCGCGGTTTCAATGGCACGCCGATCAACGCGATCACCGAGGCGTGCGGAATCTCGCGCGCTGGGTTCTACACGTACTTCAAGGACAAGCGCGAGGTCTTCAACGAGCTCGGCGAGACCGCCTACCACGACGTGTTGAACGTGATCAGCCACTGTCCGGAGGCGATGCGATCGTCCGACTCAGATGCGGTCCGAGCCTGGGTTGGTGAGTACTTCGACTACATGGACCGCCACGGCGCGTTCGTGACAGCGGCGTCGCACAACGCTCCCGACGACGAGGACTTCCGCCGCTCCCGCAATCACATGATGACGCGGGCGGCGTGGAAGCTCGGACAGGCGATCTGTGCCGACGGTCCACACTCGCCGGAGGTCATCGGGGTCGTGGCGATGGGGATGCTCGACCGCGCGTGGTATGCCGTGCAGACCCAGTCGGTCGCCGTGGACCGCGGTGAAGTGATTGCGGTACTGGCCGATTCGATTACCGCGATGGTCGGGCGAACCGGAGCAGGCCCCGCCACAGGATGAGCACGATCAGCCCGGCCGCGAATTCGGGATCGGTCGGCGCGGAGTCGATCGGTTCGGTCAGGCGGCCCAGGGCGGCCAGGATGATTCCCGCCGCGACCGTCGCGTCGACGTCGTCGGGCAAATCCAACTGCGCCACCACGGACTCGGCCGCCTCGCGCAGGGCGGTGATGCCACGCCGGATGTGGGTGTCGCCTAGTTCCTCGATCACCGCGCCGTCGAACCACGCGCGGGTGACACCGTGGAACTGCCGGTGGATCACGACGAAACGGACGGTCCAGTCGTGCAGCCGGTCGAGGTTCAGGCCCTCCTCGGCCAGCGCCTGCAGCTCATCGGCGAGCCGGCGGGTCTGCTCCACCGCCATGTCGGTCAGTTCGGCGAGGATGCGCGCCTTGTTGTTGAAGTGACGGTACAGCGTCGCGCGGCTGACACCGGCCCGTTCGGCGATGACATCCATCCCGACGCGGTGGTACCCGCGTTCGGCGAACAGAGCAGAGCTCGCCGTGAGCACGTCCTCGCGTGCCGGTGAGGTCCGCAGTGATGCACGACCGAGGCTCGCAGCGGACGAGTCCCTGGGAGTCCGATCTGGACGCTGCGATATCTCGATGTCAGATCCATTGTCCGGGAAGAAGATCCGCTGCAGCGTGGCCGCCAATGTATCGGTGGTGGTTTCGCGGTCCGGCATGTCGAACATGCCTCGGTGACGGTACAGGTTGACCATGTGCGCGGTCCGGGTCAGCACCGAGGACGCGACAAGCGGGTCCAGGCCCGCCACGCCGGCCTGCTCCAACTTGGTGGCCAGCACCTGATGGACCTCGCGCACTCCGGCGGCGAGTTGGGCGGCGTCGGAGATCGGGACGCTTTCGATCGTGCCGATCGCCGGGAACTCGAGGAACACGGCCGCATAGGCGTCATAGATGTCCGACCACTCGTGCAGCCAGCGGCGCAGCGCCGACAGACCGGATTCGCCGGGTCCGAGCGGACCCAGGTTGCGGACCTGCTCGACGACCGCCTGCTGGCAGTCATGCAGCATCTCGGCGTAGATCTGATCCTTGTTCTCGAAGTACTGGTACACGGTCGCCCGGGACCCGCCGAGTGATCGCGCGATGTCATCGATCGAGGTGCCGTGAAAACCACTGGCGTTGAACAGCTCCGCGGCTGTGGTCTTGATCAGTTCGCGTGTCCGCGCCCCGCGCCGGCCGAGGGGAGAGTCCGCTGACGTGGCATAACCGGGCCGGCGGGAGGCCTGACTGGGTGGTGTCAAAGTCACGCCCCGGCTGTCGGCAGATTGCGCTTCGCCTTGCCGGCATAGCCGAAGAACTTCTCGAAGTTCGCGTCGTTGATCGGCTGAGCCGAATTGCGTCGCGCCGCCGCCCGCAGTGCGTCCAGGCGCTCCTGCGCCTTGCGCAACTCTGTGTCCGAACCCGACGCCTTCAACTGCGCGACCGTCTCCTCGGCGGCGGTGATCTCGACCCGCAACCGTTCACCCGCTTCACTGAACGTCAGAAGATCGTGGTCGTCCTCGTCCAACTTCTGGCGGTCCAACTTCTGTCGGCCCAACTTCTGGCGGCCGATGTCGCCTTCAGCCATTTTCCCTCCGGTTCTGGACGCTGTGACGCCCATCATATACCGTGTGAGACATTGCGTCAGATATAGCGACGCGATGTCAGATTCAGTCCATCGCTCAATGTGGAGGCCCCATGCCATTGCAGGACGACCATCAGATCGTCTCCGTCGATGACCACCTGATCGAGCATCCGCGGGTGTGGCAGGACCGGCTGCCGGAGAAGTTCAAGGACGCCGGGCCGCGCATCGTCGAGATGAACGGTATGCACCTGTGGAGCTACGACGGTCAGATCTTCCCGACGATCGGACTCAACGCGGTGGCAGGCAAGCCGCCGGAGCAGTGGGGGATGGACCCGGTGCGCTACGAGGACATGATCCCGGGCTGCTACGACCCGAAGGCGCGCATCGCGGACATGGACCTTGACGGTGTGCAGGCCGCGTTGTGCTTCCCGTCCTTCCCGGGTTTCGCCGGCGGGACGTTCTTCCGCGGTAACGACAAAGAACTGGCGCTCGCGTGCGTCAAGGCGTGGAACGACTTCTACATCGACGAGTGGTGCGCCACCGCACCGGATCGCTACATCCCGCTGGCGATCCTGCCGGTGTGGGACATCGACGCCACGGTTGTCGAGGCTGAACGCGTCGCCGAGAAGGGCGCCCGCACAGTCTCGTTCCCGGACAGCCCGGTGCCGTTGGGGCTGCCGTCGTTCCACTCGGACCACTGGGATGGGCTGTGGCGGGTGTGCTCGCAGGCGCACATGCCGGTGTCGCTGCACTTCGGCTCCGGCTCGTTCGTGCCCGGGTTCTCCTACTCCTCGATGACGCCGGTGCAGGGTCAGTTGGCCGCCCCGGACGGTCCGTTCGCGGTGGCGATCACGCTGTTCTCCACGAACCTGATGTGGACGACGACTGATCTGCTGTTCTCCGGCAAGCTGCAACAGTTCCCGGATCTGGAGTTCTCGCTGTCCGAGGGAGGAATCGGCTGGGTGCCCTACATCCTCGAGCGCGCTGACTACGTGTGGGAGCGGCACCGCTACTACCAGTCGATTGACTTCGACACCCGCCCGTCAGACCTGTTCCGCAAGCACTTCTACGGATGTTTCATTGACGACGTACACGGCTTGGCCAATCGGCACACCATCGGGGTGGACCGGATCACGCTGGAAGTGGACTTCCCGCACTCGGATTCGAACTGGCCCAACTCGCGCAAACGGGTGGCCGAGACACTCGTCGACGTGCCCGACGACGAGTGCAAGCTCATCGTCGAGGACAACGCCCGCCGCATGCTGCGCTTCCCTCGGGCGGCCTAGCGGTTTGACTCTGCGCCCGCGGCGCCGACGTTCGCAGCAGGCGCAGAGCCAACACTTACGGCGTAATGGTGCGCGGCAGGAAGGTCCGCAGCAGCCCCTCGTCGCCACCGATCTCGGGGCCCGCCGGCTCCTCGATGAGGCTGAAGCAGATGCGAACCACCCACTGCGCCAACACATGTACCGGGACATCGGTGCGCACCTCGCCGGGTTCGGCGGTGGCGAACCGCTCGGCCAACCGGTCGACGACCTCGGCCCGCCACGCCTCGGACTGCTCGGCCACGTGATGCGTGCGGGCGAGCTCCTCTGGTGTGGTCATGGTGCGCATCGTCGGTGACGTCCGTGCCGCGTGCAGGCCCGCGAGCGCCCCGTTGATCAGCCGGTCGATGAACGGCCCCTCTGCGGCGAAGAACGGTTCCGCGGCGTCGACGACGGCGGTGGTGGCCTTGACGAAGCACGCCACCCGGAGTTCGTCCATGTTGGCGAAGTAGCTGTAGACGGTGGTGCGGTGGACACCGGCTTTAACCGCCACGTGCGTGACTTTCGTTCTGCTGGGCCCACGTTCGAGGAAGCACTGCTCGGCGGCCGCGATCAGTCGCGACCGCGCCTCCTCCTCGCTCAGTGGGAGGTCCGCGCCCCACGCGGGCGCACGGTGAGTCTCCGTCGTCGTCCGACCCCCTCTTGACCTGAAACAGTTACACAATTACCGTCGGCATGGTAACTACACATTTAGCGAAAGTGTAGTTCGAGGAGGAGCGCTGCTGTGTCCCAAGCCCAGGCGCCTGTCGCCGAGAATTTCGACCACCACTCGCCGGAGTTCCGGGAGTGCCCGCACCAGCTGATGGCGGAGATGCGGTCCCGGTGTCCGGTGACGCGATCCACCGAGCACGGCGGGTTCTGGGCGCTGCTCGACTACCAGTCGGTGTTCGACGCCGCCCGCGACGACGACCTGTTCAACTCGTATCCGTCGGTCGGAATCCCGGCCAGCGGCGCGCCGTTTCCGATCCTTCCGATCGAGACCGACCCGCCGCTGACCCAGAAGCTGCGCGATATCACGGTCAAGGCGTTCTCACCCGGCCAGGCGGAGAGACTGCGGCCGGTGGCGCGCCGGATGGCCCGCGAGATGGTCAACGAGTTCATCGAACGTGGGCACTGTGACATCGTCGGTGAGCTGACTACGCCGCTGCCGGCGAAGCTGGTTCTGAACATGCTCGGTTTCGACGAGTCGAGGTACCTCGACTGGGTGCACTGGGTGCATTCGATGGTGCACGACCGCACCCACGACGAGGAGAAGTCCGGCGCCGCGGTCATGTCTCTGTTCGGCGAGATCTACAAGCACATGTCCGAGCGCCGCGAGAGCGGGGACCCCGGCGACGACTTGTTCGGACGAATCCTCAACGGGAGCATCGACGATACGCCGCTCGACGATACCCAGATTCTGATGTACACCGTGTTGATGATGCTCGGCGGCATGGACACCACCAGCGGGCTGACCGGCAACGTGCTGTATGCCATGACCCAGAACCCCGCGCTGCGTGAGCAGGTGGTCGACCGGTTGGACCGCATCGAGTCGGTCACCGACGAACTGCTACGGGTGTACACCCCGACCCTGGGGCTGGCGCGCACCGTGTCCCGCGACGCGGAGTTCCACGGCGCGCCGTTGCGGCAGGGGGATCGGGCGATCCTGATGTGGGCGGCCGCCAATCGTGATCCGGCGATGTTCGACAATCCCGACGTCTGCGACCTCGACCGCCCGAACAGCCGTAAGCAGATGGCGTTCGGGGTCGGTATCCACCGTTGTCTCGGCTCACATCTCGCGCGGATGATGTTCCAGGAGATGGTCAGTGAGATCCTCGAACGGCTGCCCGACTTCCGCCTCGACGGCGACCCGGTCCGCTTCGAGGACGCCGGTGAGGTGTGGGCGATGCGCAAGCTGCCGATCGCATTCACCCCCGGGCCGCGGATTCCGGTGGACGCCGCATGAGCGATCCGATCGGCTTCATCGGCGCCGGGCAGATGGGTGAGCCGATGGTGCACCGGCTGATCGGCGCCGGCCGTTCGGTCACTGTCTACGCCCGCCGCGACGAGGTGCGTCAGCGGCTGACCGAGGCGGGTGCGACGGTAGTCGACTCCGCAGCCGAGGTCGGCGCTGCGGCACAGATCATCCTGTGCTGCATGTTCTCCGACGCGCAGCTGCGGGCGGTCACGCTCGGCGACGACGGACTGCTGGCGCACTGCGCACCCGGTACCGTGGTGGCTTCACACACCACCGGATCCGTCAGCACCGTGCGTGAATTGGCTGATGCCGCACCCGATGTCACGATCCTGGACGCACCGGTCAGCGGCACCGCCGAGGACATCGCCAACGGACGGCTGACCGTGCTGGTCGGCGGCCCGGACGACGCGGTGGAGTCCGTGGCAGCGGTGGTCGGGGCCTACGCCTCGACAGTGTTGCGTACCGGCGGGCTGGGTACCGCGCTGGACCTCAAGCTGGTCAATAACGTGTTGTTCGCCGCGAACGCGCAGTTGCTCAGCGCCGCTGTCACTGTCGCGGACGGCCTGGGCATCGAGGAGGGTCGGTTCCTGGAGGCACTGGCGGCGTGCAGCGGTGACAGCAGGGTCGCCGGCCACGTCCGGGGGATCGGAGGGATGGCCACCTTCAGCGAGATCGCCGGACCGTTCCTGCGCAAGGACGTCGACGCCGCGCTCGTGGCGGCAAAGGACGCCGGCACTGATCTCGGGCTGCTCTACGACGTCGTCAAGCGCGGTCCGCTGACGCTGTCCAACTGAGGGGAATGGCCGGCCCGCTTGGCGGGCCGGCCATTCTCATTAAGCCGGTTTGAACGCGTAGGTGAGCAGCTGCTCACCTGACTCAGTCTCGAAAACCGTTGTGGTGCTGACCATCTTCTGGCCGATCGACAGCTCCGTGGCGGTCGCGCCGATGAGTAGCGCCTCGACCAGCACACCCTCAGGCAGCTCGATGAACCCGACGATGTAGGGCTTGAACTCCTCGGGCGAGCGCTTGCCCTTGTACGGCAGCGGCGGCGGGAACTCCTGGGTGGTGTAGGTGTAGAGGGTGCCCTCGGTGGACAGTTCGATCGGCTCGATGTCCTCCTGGATCGCCGGGTCGGCGTCGAACAGCTCCGGCCGCTCGGGCGGGAACTTCACCACGCCGGTCGACCGGCGCCGCGAGCCCAGCAACACGGCGCGGTCGCCGTCGACCCGGAACACGTTGTCTGCGATGAGTTGAGTCATGTCATGCCACCTCGATTACCATTGCCGCACCCATTCCGCCGCCCGCGCACATCGACAGGACGCCGAGTCCGCCTCCGCGACGCCGTAATTCGTGGATCGCCGACGTCACCATCCGCGCCCCGGTGGCCGCGATCGGATGACCCAGGCTGATCCCGGAGCCGTAGACGTTCACGATCTCGTCGTCGAGACCGAGTTCCCGCGTGCACGCGATCGCCTGCGCGGCGAACGCCTCGTTGATCTCGAACAGCGCGACGTCGGAGATCGTGCGCCCCGCCAGATCCAGCGCCTTGGGGATCGCGTAGATCGGGCCGCTGCCCGTGCGATTCGGCTCCACCCCCACCGATGCCCACGACAGCACATGGGCCAGCACCGGGCGATGGGTGTCGGGTCGGGCCAGCGCGACGACCGCCGCGGCGTCGTTGACGCCGGACGAGTTACCCGCCGTCACCGTGAAACCCTCGATCTCCGGGTGCAAAACCTTCAGCCCGGCCAGCACCTCCATGCTGGTGTCGCGGCGCGGATGCTCGTCCTCGGCGAATGTGATTGTCGACCCGTCGGCCTGCGGCACCTCGACGGGCACGATCTCGTCGATGAACGAGCCCGCGTCGATCGCCTTGACCGCCCGCTGGTGACTGCGCAGCGCCCACTCGTCCTGCTCCTGCCTGCTGATGCCGTATTGCACCGCGCAGTTGTGCGCCACCGTGATCGACATGTCGACCGCGGGAGCATCCTCGGTCGGGGGATGGGAGAACGGGAACCATGGATCCTCGTAGTCCTCCGGCGCCTTGCCCGACGTGAACGGCTTGCGCTTGCGCAGCACCGGGGTCGTCGAGCACGATTCCATGCCGCCGGCCAGCACCGCGGTGCTCATCCCGGCCGCGATCTGGCCGGCGGCCACTGCGATCGCCGACAGGCTCGACGCGCACTGCCGGTTGACGGCCAGCCCTGGGATGGAGGTCAGCCCGAGGTCGACCGCGACGTAACGCGCGCTGTCACCTCCGCCCTGCAGGACCTCGGCCAGCACGAAGTCATCGAAGTCGGTGGCGTCTAGTCCGGAGCGCTCGACGGCCGCCGCGACCACCGGTTTGGCCAGTTCGACGGCGGGCGTGTTGGCCAGCGAGCCGCGACGGGCGGTGCCGATCGGGGTGCGGGCGGCGGCCACGATCGCCGCGCGGGACGTCGTCGACGTCATATGTCTCCCAGGGTAGTCGGATGGAGGGTCTGCAGAGGCACTATACAGATAAATAGATAGATAAATAAGTGATTGCGCCGCTAGTCGGCCGCTGTGGCGCTGCGCCGGACCAGTCGGGCGGGGCTGTACTCGAGTACCTCGTCGCCGTGGTGGTTGTGGACCTTGATGGTGCTGACGACGAGGCCGCGGCTGGGATTCCTGGTGGCGCGGGATTCCGATATGGCGACCACCGCGTGCACTGTGTCACCGACGTAAACAGGCTGACGGACCTTGAGGTCCATGCCCAGGAAGGCTATTCCGGTTCCCGCGAACGCCAGGGTCTGTATGACGAGTCCCTCGGCGAGGCTATAGGTCAGTGCGGCGGGCACCAGGCGACGACCATGGCCTGCCGCAGAATCCGATGCGTCCAGGAACAGCGGCTCGGTGAAGCCGGCCCAGGTGACGAAATTGATGAAGTCGGTTTCGGTGATGGTGCGGGCGCCGGTCCGGAACGACAGGCCCACCGGCAACTCTTCCCAGGTGAGCCCTCGGTGGAGAGGGGAGGCGACAGCCTCTTCGGGCGCGGCCGGGTGCTCCCTCGCGGGATCCTCCCTGTTCACTGATCGGCCCCGGCTGGCGACCGCACCATGGCCTGCAGGCGACCCTCGATCAGGTGCTCCGCGTCGCGAATGATGCGGGAGAGCAGGGTGCCGACGGTGGGAATGTCGTCGATCAGTCCCATGGACGTCCCGATCCACCAGATCCCGGCTTCAAGGTCGCCCGTCTCGTACACCCGCGCTCCGCGGGCGCCGGAGACCAGGTCTCTGACGTCCTCGAACCGGCCCCCATCGGCGAGGATCCGCACGACTTCGCGCGACACGCTGTTGCTCGCCACGCGCCCGGTATTGCCAAGGGTCCGAAAGATCAGTTCGGTGCCGCGTTCATCGCCCGCGACAATGGCCTCCTTGACCTTCTGGTGGACCGGTGACTCGACGGTGCACATGAACCGGGAGCCCATGTTGATGCCGTCGGCGCCGAGGGCGAGTGCGGCCACCAGGCCACGCGCATCGGCGAAGCCACCCGAGGCGATCATCGGGATCTCGATCTGCTTGGCGGCCGCCGGGATCAGCACCAGGCCGGGGATGTCATCTTCACCGGGGTGGCCGGCACATTCGAATCCGTCGATACTGATGCCGTCCACGCCGAGTTCCTGTGCCTTGACCGCGTGGCGCACCGAGGTGCACTTGTGCAGCACCTTTATCCCGTTGTCGTGAAAGTGCGACAGGTGCGGGGCGGGGTTGGATCCCGCGGTCTCGACGACCTTGACGCCGGAGTCGATGATCACCCGGCGGTATTCGTCATAGGGCGGGGGGCTGATCGTCGGCAGGATCGTGAGGTTCACCCCGAACGGCTTATCGGTCAGGTCGCGGCACCGTGCGATCTCGTTGGCCAGATCCTTCGGCGTCGGCTGGGTCAGCGCGGTGATGAACCCCAGCGCACCGGCGTTCGCGACGGCCGCGACCAGTTCGGCTCGTCCCACCCACTGCATACCGCCCTGGGCGATGGGGTGTTCGATACCGAAGGCCTCGGTGAACTTCGTTGTGAGGGTCATGAGCGTTCCTGGGTAGGCGGGTGGAGATGATCGACGAAGAGCAGCATACAGTTAAATAGATAGCGATATTGTTAGGTGTGCCTGTGGTCGGCTGACGGATGGGAGTGACATGAAAACGATCGGATCCATCGACGAGGCGATCGCGGCGGCCGGTACCGAACTCGGTGTCAGCCAGTGGTTCGAGGTGGATCAGGAGCGCATCAGCCAGTTCGCCGACGTCACGCTCGACCACCAGTGGATCCACGTCGACACCGAGCGCGCGAAGACCGAGAGTCCCTACGGCACCACGATCGCACACGGCTTCCTCACGCTGTCGCTGATCCCGGGCCTGAGCAAGGACAACTACCGTGTCGACAACGCGAAGATGGGCCTCAACTACGGCCTCAACAAGGTCCGATTCCTAGCGCCGGTGAAGGCCGGCAGCCGCGTGCGCGTGCGCTCGGAGATGGCCGAGGCGGACAAGATCGGAGATGACACCGTGAATTTGCTGGTCCGCCACACCGTCGAGATCGACGGCTCCGAGAAACCGGCCGCCGTCGTCGAGATGATCTCGCGGTGGATCTTCTGATGAGCCGGGGTCCGTTCGACGGTAAGGCGGTGCTGACCGGCGCCGGCAAGTCCCAGGTCGGGCGTCGACTCGGCCGGACCGGCCTGGACCTCACCCTGGAGGCCGTGCTGCGTGCGATCGCCGACGCGGGCCTGGAGGTTGACGACATCGACGGCATCGCCAGCTATCCCGGTCCCGGCGTTCCGGACCCGGGGTTCAGCGGAGCCGGTATCCACGACGTCCGCAACGCGCTCGGCCTGCGCAGCCGGTGGTACATCTCCAGCATGGAGACCGCGGGCCAGATCGGACCCGTGATGGAGGCCTGCATGGCCGTCAGTCTCGGGCTGGCCAACCATGTCGTCGTGTTCCGGTCGGTGTGGGAGTCCACCGCCGCGCAGCAGGGCGGCGGCGGGCGCGCGTCGGTGTTGTTCAGCGGGGGCAAGCTGCCACCGCACCTGGAGTGGGTGGCGCCGTTCGGCGCGCTGTCGGCAGCGAACTGGCTCGCCATGCCCGCCCAGCGGTACATGCAGGAATACGGGCTCACCCGCGAACAGCTCGGCGCCATCGCGATCAACGCGCGCCGCAACGCCGGGCTCAATCCGGACGCGATCTACCGCGAGCCGATGACGATGGACGACTACCTCGGCGCGCGGATGATCTCGGAACCGTTGTGCCTCTACGACTGTGACATCCCGTGCGACGGCGCCACCGCGGTGATCGTGTCACGCCGCGACGCCGCCAAGGGACTTCCGCGCCATCCGCTGACCGTGGAGTCCGTCGGCCCCGGGATGTTCGAACGCGCCACGTGGGACCAGCGCTCCGACCTCACTACGATGGCCGCCCACGACTCCGCGGCCACACTGTGGCAGAACACCACGCTGACCCCGAAAGACGTCGACATGGCGCAGATCTACGACGGCTTCTCGTTCCTGACCGTGATGTGGCTGGAGGCGCTGGGGTTCTGCGAGCACGGCAGGGTTGGCGAGTTCATCGAGGGCGGCCAGCGGATCGCCCTGGACGGTGACCTGCCGATCAACACCAGCGGCGGTCAGCTCTCCGCGGGACGGCTGCACGGAATGGGCTTCCTGCATGAGGCGTGCGTGCAGATGTGGGGAGAGGGTGGCGACCGCCAGGCCCCCAAGACGCCCGAGGTCGTCGCCGTCGGCGTCGGTGGCGGCCCGGTGGCCGGTTCGATGCTGCTCAGCAGCCGATGACCGCGCTGACGGTGGGAGACATCGTCTCCGACAACGCTCACCGCTTCCCGGACGTCGTCGCCTACCGGATGGGCGAGAGGACGCTCACCCATGCCGAGCTCTACGACCGGGCAACCCGTCTGGTGTCGGCGATGGTGGCCGCCGGCGTGCGGCGCCAGGACCGCATCGCGATTCTCAGCCGCAACAGCATCGAGTTCGGCGAGGTGATGGCGGCCACCCACCTCAGCGGAATCATCCTGGCCACGGTCAACTTCCGGCTCACCGGCGGTGAGGTCCGCCACGTGATCAACCGGGTCCGGCCGAAGATCGTGTTCGTCGGCGACGAGTTCGCGCCGATGGTCGCCGACCTCGCCGGGCAGTTGACGTCGACGCCGCTTCTGGTGTGCGTCGGCGACGGACACTCCGCGATGACGGACTACGAGGAGTTCGTCGCCTCCGGTCGCGCTGGGGATGTCGCGCTGCGCGCGCGGCCGGAGGACATCGCCTGCCTGATCTTCACCAGCGGCACCACCGGTGCGTCGAAGTGCTGCATTCTCGGTCAAGCCGAGCACCGCCGCGTACTGTTCACAATGAACAATGAAATGCGCTCCGGCTCTGACGATCAGATCCTGATCAACATGCCGATGTTCCACATCGGCGCGATGGCGATGCTTGGCGGCATGCACGCCCGCGGCGGGACCGTGGTGCTGCAACAGCAGTTCGATCCGGACGAGGCGGTCCGGTTGATCGCTGAGCACCGGATCACCGTGCTGCATCTGGCACCGGTGATGTTGAGCGCGCTGCTCGACGCGGTCACCGACACCGGGTCGCTCGAGTCGCTGCACACCGTCGTGTACGCCGCCGCGCCGATGACCATGAACATCCTCGAGCGTGCGCTCGCGCTGATGCCCTCGGTCGGATTCCTCAACCTGTACGGACAGACCGAGGCGATCGTGTCCGGGTTGCCCCGCGAACTGCACGCCGGTGATCCGGAGGCACTACGCTCGGTCGGCTTCCCGTTCCCGGGCAACCGGGTGCGCATCGTCGACGACGACGGTGCCGACGTTCCAGTCGGAGAGGCGGGCGAGATTGTGGTGCAGTCGGATTCACTATTCCGCGGGTACTGGGACGATCAGGCCGCGACCTTGGCGACGCTGCGCGACGGCTGGTGTCACACCGGGGACGTCGGGCGATTCGACGAGCGCGGTCTGCTGTATCTGGTGGACCGCAAGAAGGACGTCATCATCACCGGCGGGGAGAACGTGTACTCGCCGGAGGTGGAGGACGCCGTTTTGCGGGTGACCGGTATCGCCGCGTGCGCGGTGGTCGGTGCCCCCGACGAGCGCTGGGGTGAGGCGGTGTGCGCGGTCGTCGTGTGTGAACCCGGTGCCGACGTCACACTCGAAGCCGTGCAGGCGGAGGTCCGGCAGCGGCTGGCCGCGTACAAGATCCCGCGCCGGCTCGTGATCGTCGACGAGCTACCCGTGCTGCCCAGTGGCAAGGTCGACAAAAAGCGGCTTCGCGCCCAGGTCGCTCAGACCGGGGGATAGGCCGGGGGCGGATAGACCCCGCGCAGAATCCACGCGAACCAGTTGATGCCGTACTCCAACTCGTCGCTGGCGTCGTAGTCCGGATTCGGGTCCATTGACACAGTGTCCCAAGTTAGGGTCGAATTGGGAAGATATTTAGCTAATTCAGGTCTGAGTCGAATCGAGGTGTGATGTCGAACCGCACGGTCCTCGCGATCGCCTTGAGTATCGCAGCAGCGCTGTCCGCCTGTTCGACGACGGCGGCTCCCGAGCGTGCGGCGGGCACGCTGCCGTCGGGCACCGCCGAGATCGCGCTCGATGGTGCGCTGGTCGACACCGTGCACACGGTGAAGTGTTCGACCACCGAGGCGGTGACGACGATCGAGGCCGGTGACGAGAACGCCGGGGCGACGATCACCGTCGACACCAGTGACAAGCCGGTGGTCCGATCCGCCGAACTGCGCGCCGTCAACGGTTTCACCGGCAGTGCCTGGGACGGGCTCGGACCCGGGACCGACCTCGAGATCACCGGTCAGACATACGTGCTTAAGGGCGCCGCAGCGGGATTCGCGGAGGACAATCCGAGTCAGCGCATCACTCGTGATTTCACGATCAAGGTGGGGTGCTGACGGGCGCAGCCCGCCCGTCAGCAGGAAAGCAAGAAGGGCAAGTGGAAAAGGAGAGTTTTCGATGAAGGTTCGTCTCGAACAGTCCCGGTGCGTTGGCCACGCTCAGTGCTACGCCGTCGACCCGGATCTGTTTCCCATCGACGACGCCGGCTACAGCATCCTGGAGGCGCGCGAGGTCCGTCCGGAGGACGAGGCGAAGGTGCGGGAAGGCGCCATGGCGTGCCCCGAGCTCGCGATCATCATTGAAGAGGATTGACCGGTCGAAACCCTTGCCCGTTCATAACTAACTAAGTTAACTTTGTCGGGTGAGTGGCACGGAGCAGTGGCGCGAGCGCCTGAAACGGCTGTGGGACGACTACCGACATGAACTGGCGGCCGCCGAGCCGCGGCCCGACCGCATCACGGCTGCCTGTCGGTGGCACTCCCGGCTCGTCGACGAGGGGCTGGCCGCCCCAGGATGGCCGAAATCCGTTGGCGGCATGGAGTTGTCGCTCGAAGAGCAACTGGACTACTACCGGCTCACCACCGCCCTGGGGGCCCCGCCGCATCCGTGCTCGCTGTCGTTCATCGTCGCGCCGACGCTGATCAAGCACGGCACCGACGAACAGCGGGCCCGCTTTCTGGAACCGCTGCTGCGCGCCGACGAGTTCTGGTGCCAGGGCTTCTCCGAGCCCGGTGCCGGCAGTGACCTCGCGTCCCTGTCGACGAAGGCCGTGCGTGACGGTGACGTCTACCGGGTCACCGGCCAGAAGGTGTGGACCACGTTGGCCGACCGTGCGGACTGGATGTTCGCGCTGGTGCGCACCGGCCCGGCCGGCCGCGGCACCGACGGCATCAGCTACCTGCTGATCCCGATGAACAGCCCAGGCATCGAGGTGCGCCCGCTGCGCGACATCAGCGGTGGCGCGCATTTCGCCGAGGTGTTCTTCGATGACGTCGAGGTTCCCGTCGAGAACCGGGTCGGCGAGGAGGGCGGCGGCTGGTCGATCATGCGCACCTCGCTCGGTCACGAACGCGCCACCGCGTTCCTGGCCGACGAGTTCAAGTACCGCAAGACCGTCGACCGCGTTTACGGCCTCATCCGTGACCAGGGCCTCACCGACGATCCGCTGGTGCGCCAGCACGTCTCCCGTCTGGAGTCGGGCGTGCGCGCGATCGCGGCCAACAGCGCCCGCGCACTCGACGTCGTTCTGCGCGGCGAGGATCCCGGTGGCGTCGCTTCGGTCAACCGCCTCGTCAAGTCCGAGTTCGAACAGGACCTGCACGCACTGGCGCTGCGTGCCACCGGACCGCACGGCGCGCTGGGCAGCCGCGCCAGCGCCGCCGTCGACAACGGACGCTGGACCTACGGCTACCTGATGAGTCGCGCCACCACGATCGGCGCGGGCACCGCGGAGATCCAGCGCAACACCATCGCCGAGACGGTGCTCGGACTGCCGTCGCACCGTGGTGAGGGGGTTCGCCCAGCCGCGATCAAACCTGGTGCGCCGCTGGCGGTCTCCGATCCCGACGAACAGGGGTTGCGCGGCGTCCTCGCCGACACCCTCGCCGCGCGGGTGGACGTCGAGGCGCTCAAGGACCGCAGACGCCCCGCCGATGCCTGGGACCGTGACGTGTGGTCGGCGCTGGTGGAGTTCGGGTTACCCGCGCTGGCGGTCGACGAGGCGCTCGGCGGTGGGGGAGCTGGTCGCCGTCTCTTGTACGCGGCGATCGAGGAGGCCGGAAAGGCACTCGCACCGGTGCCGCTGGTGCCGACGGTTACCGCGCTCGACGTGGCCGTCGCCGTCGGCGCCGAGGCCGTCGTGGCGCGAATCGCGGGCGGTGCGACCGCCGCGTTCGCCGTGCCGGTCAGTGACGCCGGCTGGGTGACCACGGGCGCGGACCTGCCGGAGTGGACCGGAGCCTTGACCGGAACGGTGCCGCTGGTCGCCGGGGCCCCGGCCGCCGAGGTGCTGCTGGTGTTGGCCCGCGACGGGAACCGCGAGGTGCTGGTCATCGTCGAGGCCTCCGACGCCAGCATCGCCGTCCAGCAGCCGCTCGACCTCAGCGCGACGATCGGCGTGGTCACGTTCAGTCAGACACGCGGCGAGATCCTCGCCGAGGGAACCGCTTTGCGGAGCGCACTGTCGGCCGCCCGCCGCCACACGCTGCTGGCGGTGGCAGCCGACTCGGTGGGCGTCGCGGCACGCGCACTGGCGATGGCAGTGCAGTGGGCGGGCGAACGCGAACAGTTCGGGCGGCCGATCGGCAGCTTCCAGGCGGTGTCGCACCGCTGTGCGGACATGCTCGTCGCGCTGGAGGGGGCGCGCAGCCTGGTGACGGCGGCAGCCGAAAGCGACGACGTGAGTGCGGCCGAACTGGCAGCCGCGACGGCCTTCGACGCCGCGGTGTCGGTCGCCGAAGGGGCGATTCAGGTGCACGGCGGTATCGGGTTCACGTGGGAGCATCCGGCACATCTGCTGTTGCGCCGCGCCCGCGCCAACGCGGTCCTGGTCGAGAGCTCGGATTCACTGCGAGACAGAGTCGCTCGTGCACTACTACAGGAGGCCTCGGTATGACCCAGTCGCTCGACGAGTTCCGCGCCGAGGTGCGCGCGTTCATCGCCGAAAACGCCCCCGCCATCCCCTACCGCGCCGGAGTGCGCAGCGCCGAGAACGCGGGGGAGTTCGCGGCTCTGCAGCGCTGGTACGGCCAACTCTACGAACGCGGCTACCTCGGAATGGACTGGCCCGTCGAATACGGTGGCCGTGCGGACCGTACACCCGAACACGCCCAGATCGTCGCCGAGGAGCTCGCCCGGGCCCAGGCGCCTGGCGCGCAGAGTGGATGTGTGCTGGCCTCCCGCGCGCTGATCGACTTCGGCACTGACGAGCAGCGTCGCAACCATCTCCCGAGAATCCGCTCCGGAAAAGAGATCTGGTGTCAGCTGTTCAGCGAGCCGGGCGCCGGCAGTGACCTGGCGTCGCTGCGCACCCGCGCCGTCCGCGACGGCGACAGGTACATCATCGACGGACAGAAGGTCTGGACCACCGACGGCCACTGGGCGCAGTACGGCTACCTGCTGGCCCGGACCGACCCGGATGTGCCCAAGCACAAGGGCATCAGTGCCTTCATCCTCGACATGTCCGCACCCGGCGTCACCGTGCGACCGCTGCGCGAACTCACCGGCACCTCCGACTTCAACGAGGTGTTCTTCGACTCCGTCGAGGTGCCCGCCGACGCGATGATCGGTAAGCCCGGCCAGGGCTGGCTGATCGCGAACTCCTCACTGGCGCACGAACGCACCGGCGTCGCTGCGGTCGTGGTCAAACTGAAGGCCGCGATCGAGGGCCTGATCGACCTCGCTCGCCGCGTCGAGATCAACGGCCGCCCAGCCATAGAGAGCGACCGGGTACGCGACCGCATCGGCCAGTTCAGCGCCGAGGTCGAGGCACTCTCGGCCCTCGCCGAAGCCAACATGGAACGGTTCCTGGCCGGCAGAGAACGCATGCACGACGCAGCCATGGGCAAGCTGATGTTCAGCGAGCTCAACCTGGAAATCGCCAGCTTCGCTGTCGAACTCGGCGGCGAGGCCGGCGTACTGGTCGACGGCGACCCCGCCGTTCTCGACGGCGGGCGTTGGCAGGACGAGTGGCTCTACGCCCGCGCATTCACGATCGCCGGCGGCAGCTCCGAGATCATGCGCAACCTCATCGCCGAGCGCGGTCTGGGGCTGCCCCGCTGGTGACTGCACGAAACACCCCACAACGACAGGGAGCAAGGGATATGACACAGACCGCGGAATCCGAGTCCGGCCGGTTCGAGGATGCTGTATCAGCCGAGATCAGCGCCGACGATCTCGCCAAGGATCGTGCGGCGTTGGGGAAGTGGGCTGCCTCGCGCAACCAGGAGTGGATCTCGACGGCGACCCCGGAGGCGATCCGCAATTTCGCCCACAGCTACGGTGATGACAACCCTTTGTTCACCGATCCGGATTATGGTCCGCGTACCCGGTGGGGGAGTCAGGTGGCGCCGCAGATCATGGCGGCGGTGTTGAACGCGCCGTTGCGCGGTGACCGGCTGCCCAAGGAGTTGCGGGGTGGTAGTTACCGCGGCATTCACGCGTTCGTCTCGGGTGGGACGTGGGACTGGTACCGGCCGATCTACCCGGGTGACACGTTGTACAGCTTCTCCGGTCTGGAGTCGGTGCAGGAGAAGACCTCCGAGTTCGCCGGCCGGTCGGTGATCCGGGTATTGCGGGATGTGAAGATCAACCAGCGTGCCGAGGTGGTGGGGGTGTATCGGACGCTGGTGATCTACACCGAGCGCAAGAAGGCCCGGGAGAAGGGCAAGTACTCCTCGATACCGGAGCCGTCGTACACCAAGGACGATATCGCCGCGCTCGATGAGGTCTATGCGGCTGAGAAGGTTCGCGGCGGCGAGCCGCGGTACTGGGAGGACGTGGTTGTCGGTGAGGACATGGGCAGGATGGCCAAGGGGCCGCTGACGACGACGGACATGGTGGTGTTCCACGCCGGTGGTTACGGGTTCGTGCCCTATGGGCTCAAGACCGGACGGATGGCCTATCAGAACCGGTTGCGGATTCCGGCGTTCTATATCGATAACGAGTACGGGGTGCCGGATGTGGCGCAGCGGGTGCATTGGGATAACGAGTGGGCCAAGGCGATCGGTAATCCGCGTGCTTATGACTACGGGGTGCTGCGGGAGTGCTGGATTCACCACTTCCTCACCGACTGGATGGGTGACGGGGCGTTCGTGGTGCGCCAGCACGATGAGATCCGCAAGTTCAACTATCAGGGCGACATCCAGTACCTGACCGGCACGGTGGAGGGTAAGCGGCAGGAGGACGGGTTGATGCTGGTCGATGTCGCGGTGGAGGTGCGCAACCAGCGCGGAGAGACCACCGCCCAGGCTGATGCCACGATCAGCCTGCCCAGCCGCGAACACGGTGCGGCGATGACACCGGAGGTGCCCCAGGACCTCAAACGCGACGCCATCCGCATGTTCGAGCGCCACGGCGAACTGCTGGAGAAGAAATAACCGGCAACGCCGGGCCGGCACGAAATCGTGCCGGCTCAGGCGGGGACGAGGGCGGCGCGATGGTCGGCGACGCTGCCGTCGAGCGCCTCGTCCACCCGGATCCTGCGTAAGAACAGGTGCAGGTCATGCTCCCAGGTGAACCCGATACCGCCGTGCACCTGCAGGGCGGTGCTCGCCACCCGACTGGCCGCGCTCTTCGCATAGGCCACCGCGGCGGAGACCGTGCGCGACCCCTGAGCGCCGTCATCGAGCGCCGAGGCGGCCGCCCACAGTGTGGCCCTGCTGGCGTCCACCCCGAGTGCCATGTCCGCGCAGTGGTGCTTGACCGCCTGGAACGACCCGATGGGCACACCGAACTGCTCGCGCTGACCGGCGTACTCGACGGTCATCTCCAACAGCCGCGCCGCCGCTCCGAGGGCGTCGATTGCGCGGTGCAGTGCCAGCGCGGCGCGGGCACGCTCCGCGAGCCCGGAGGGCACCGGCCGCCAGTCCAGCCCGGGGTCGTCGAGTACCAGGCGCGCCCAGGAGCGGGTCAGATCCAGCGTCGTCATCGCGGCCAGCTCCGGCGCGGACACCAGCGCGACGGAATCGTCCCGGAGTACCACGAATCGTGCCATGTCCGCGGCCATCGGCACCGGATGCGTCCCGTTGCCCCGCGCGCGTGCCAGGCCGAGCAGGGCATCGTCGGAAGCCTCAAGGTCGGCCTGTTCAGCCACCCAGCGCGCTATCGCGAGATCGGCGATCGGCAGCGAGCTCACCGCGTATCCGTGCGCCTCGGTGCACACCGCCAGGTCGCGGTGCGTGCCGCCGACCTCAGTGGTCAGCAGATCCAGCAGACCGGACTCGGCAGCGTGTGCGACGGCGGCGGAATCGATGCGAATCGGCTTGTCGTCCAGCACCTGTCGGATCCGCTGAATGGGGTCGTGGCGCGACAGCCACGCCCGCTCCGCGTCGGACAGTTGCTCCTGCTCGTCAGTGGCTCCGATGCCCATACCAACTCCCTCAACGTCGTTGACCTAGTAAACCATGTCGATTACGTTCGGGGGAACGTCGGCATGAGTCGAGTCGAGGCGGAAGGTGGTCATGGCGAGCATTCATGACGCGCTTGGGCGGCTGTGGAATGCGCCGGACGAGGTGCGGATGCTCCAGCAGGACGGACGCTGGTTCACCTGGGGTGAGATGCGCGGGCTCGTTGAGACCCTCGACCGCGAACTGACCGCGGCCGGTGCCGGTCCGGGTAGCCGAGTGGCCGTTGTGCTCGAGAACCGGATGGAATCCGTCGCCGCTTTGATCGCCCTGCTGCGTAGTGACCGGATCCTGGTCACGCTGAGCCCGCTGCAGCCGGCGGACCGGCTCGCCGCAGATCTCAACGCCGCCGCTCCCGGCTTCCTCCTCGCATCACGGGACTTCTTGGACGACACCGCGTTCGGCGCCACGGCCACGCAGTCGGGTGCCACGGTGCTGGCAGTGGACGGCTCCGACGTCGCCGTGTTCGCGAAGGCCACCATCGAGCCCCGCACCGGTGATCCCGGTGTGCTGATCGAGATGCTCACCTCCGGAACCACCGGCCCCGCCAAACGGATCCCGCTGCGCCGCAAACAGATGGAGGCCTCGCTGTCGGCGGCGTTGGCCCACAACGAGCGGCCCGAGATCCGGGACAAGCCGCTGTTCACCGGCGCGGTCGGGCTGGTGATCCTGCCGATCGTGCACATCGGCGGACTGTGGTCGCTGCTGACCGCCCTGCTGGCGGCGCGGCCGATCGTGATGCTCAAGCGGTTCACCGTCGAGGGGTGGCACGCGGCCATCGTCGAGCACCGTCCCATCCTCGGCGGCCTGCCGCCACCGGCGATCCGGGCGGTGCTGGACTCGGACATCCCGCGCGAGGACCTGTCCAGCCTGCGCGCGATGATCGCGGGCACCGCGCCGGTCGATCCCGAGCTCGTCGACGCGTTCCTCGAGCGCTACGGCATCCCGATCCTGATCACATACGGCGCCACCGAGTTCTCCGGCGCGGTGGCTGGCTGGACGGCCAAGGACTTTTACACGTCGTGGCAGCAGAAGAAGGGCAGCGTCGGCCGCGCCTTCCCGGGCGTGCGGCTGCAGGTGGTCGACGAGGACGGCACCGCCCTCGGGCCCGGACAGACCGGTCGACTCCAGATCGCGTCGGCCCAGGTGGGTGACTCCGCCGAAAAGTGGGTCACCACCAGCGATCTCGCCCATCTCGATGAGGACGGCTACCTCTACATCGACGGCCGCGCCGACGACGTCATCGTGCGCGGTGGCTTCAAGATCGCACCGGAGACCGTGGTGCGCGCCCTGCGTGGCCACGAGGCCGTCGCCGACGCCGCGGTGGCGGGTCTGTCCGACCGGCGGCTCGGCCAGGTCCCCGTGGCCGCGGTGGAACTCCGAGTGGGTGCGACGGTGACCGGTGACCAACTCCGTGAGCACTGCCGTGCCACGCTCACTCCATACGAGGTGCCCACGCAGGTGTTCGTCGTCGACGAGCTCCCGCGCAGCGCCGCGCTCAAAGTGGATCGGCGACGCCTCGTCGCCCTGATCGAAAACCTTCAACAAACCGACTAGGAGGGCACAAGCATGGGACGGGTACAGGACAAAGTCGTTCTGGTCACCGGCGGGGCGCGCGGGCAGGGCCGCAGCCACGCCGTGCGGCTGGCGGAGGAGGGCGCCGACGTCGTCCTGTTCGACATCTGCCACGACATCGAGACAAACGAGTACCCGCTGGCCACCAAGCACGATCTCGAGGAGGCCGGTCTCGAGGTGGAGAAGACCGGGCGGCGGGCCTACACCGCCGAGGTCGACGTCCGTGACCGTCCGGCGCTGAGTCGCGAACTGGCCAACGCCGTCGCCGAATTCGGCAAGCTCGACGTGGTCGTCGCCAACGCCGGCATCTGCCCGCTCGGCGAGCACCTCGACGTGCAGGCCTTCATCGACGCGTTCGACGTCGACTTCATCGGCGTCGTCAACACAGTGCACGCCGCGCTGCCGTACCTGAAGGAGGGCGGCTCGATCATCCTCACCGGGTCGATCGCCGCGCTGCTGGCCGCCAAGATGCCGGCCGGTGTCGGCGGTCCCCAGGGGCCGGGCGGGCTGGGCTACAGCTACGCCAAACAGCTCGTCGACTCCTACTCCACCCAACTGGCCGGACTGCTGGCGCCGAAGTCCATCCGTGTCAACGCGATTCACCCGACCAACTGCAACACCGACATGCTCAACAGCAGGCCGATGTACAAGCAGTTCCGCCCCGACCTGGAGAACCCGACCCGCGACGACGCGCTGCTGGCCTTCCCCGCGATGCAGGCCATGCCCACCCCGTACGTCGAACCCGCGGACATCTCAGCCGTGGTGTGCTTCCTGGCCTCCGACGAGTCCCGGTTCGTCACCGGCCAGGGCTTCCGCGTCGATGCGGGCGCACTGCTGAAGTTCTGAGAGGGCAGGAGATGACCATCGCACAGCAGGACGACAACGACGTCATCGAGGGTCGCATCACCGACGAGGATATTGAACGGGCGAAGGCGCAGATCGGGATTCCGGTCCACCAGCGCGACGAGCCGTGGAACAGGCTGCCGAACTCGGATGCGATCTCGCACTTCGCGTGGGGCTGCGGCGACGACAACCCGCTGTTCCACGACCCGGCCTACGGTGCCGACACCCGCTGGCACAGCCAGATCGCGCCGCCCACGTTCCCGATCGCCACGGGGCTGGACCAGACCCCGAAGTTCACCGACCCGGAGCGAAAGAAGTTGTTCCGCGGCCTGTTCCGCGGCACCGGCAAGTACTACGCGGGGGTGAAGTGGATGTGGTACCAGCCGGTGTACCCGGGCCGGCCGGTGCTGATGGAGGCCTACACCAAAGACGTCGAGGTCAAGGAGAGCAGCCGGTTCGCCGGGGGTCGTTCGGTCAAGGAGACCTTCCGCTACCTCTACGTCGACGCCAACGGCAACCCGATCGCCACCCGCGACGAGTCCTACATCAACGTCGAGCGGCACGGCTCGAAGAAGTCCGGCAAGCTCACCGGCATCGAGCGCAAGCGCTGGACGCCCGAGGAACTCGAGGAGGTCGAGCGGGCCTACGAGGCCGAGGTGCGGCGCGGTGCGGACCCGCGGTGGTGGGAGGACGTCAAGGTCGGAGACGAGCTGCCTGCGGTGATGAAGGGCCCGCTGACCACCGTCGACATCATCAGCATGCACATGGGTTGGGGTTGGGGCGGTTACGGTGTCGGCCCGCTCAAGTACGCCCACCAACTACGCAGGAGGATGCCGGCGTTCTTCGTCCCCGACGAGTACGGGGTGCCCGACATCGTGCAGCGGCTGCACTGGGATTCCGAGCGCGCCAAGGCGCTGGGCATCCCGGCGCCGTACGACTACGGGCAGATGCGCGCGGCGTGGGTCAGTCACCTGCTGACCAACTGGATCGGTGACGACGGCTGGCTGTGCGAGATGGACCTGCAGCTGCGGGGGTTCAACTACCACGGCGACATCCACCGGTGCACCGGGACGGTGACCGCCAAGGGGGACGGGCCCGGCGAGCCGATCACGATCGAGGTCGCCGCCACCAACCAGCGTGACGAGACCACCACCAAAGGCACCGCGAAGGTGTTGCTGCCGTCGCGGGAACGGGGCGCGGTGGTCCTGCCCCTGCCCGACGACAACCTCAGAAGGCGTGGGGCCCAAGTGGTCTCGCGCAGCTCGGGCAAGGTCGGCGAGGAGATGCGCCGCCTCTACGGCGAGTGAGCTGATCGCGGGGCGGTCCTGTGGGGCCGCCCCTCCGTCGGCTCAGCGGAACCGGGGCTTGCGCTTGTTGGCGCGCGAGTCGGTGGGGTTGTCGTAGTCGTTGCCGAGATGCGTGTAGGACAGGCCGTGGCGCTGGCGCAGGCTGGGTGTCAGGTCACGGGCCTCCCACAGCGCACGCACGGTGCCCTGCACGGCGAGGGGCCGGCGCGCGGCGATCTCGGCTGCGAGTTCTGCTGCCCGCAAACGCAACTGGTCGTCGGGCACCACCTCTGTCACCAATCCGAGGCGCAGCGCGGTCGCGGCGGTGATGCGCTCCTCGCTGCCCGTCAGCGCCCAGCGCATCACGTCGCCGAACGGGACACCGAGCGACAGCATGCCCATCGGCTCCAGCGCCGAGACCACACCGCCGTTCATGTGCGGATCGAAGAACGTGGCGCTCTCGCTGCAGATGGAGAAGTCGCACTCGTTGACGAAGTACATCGCTCCGCCGGCAACCATGCCGTGCAGTGCGGCGATGACGGGCTTCCACACGTGATGGGCCTTCGGGCCCAGGAACGCGCCGGGATCCTCCTGGTTAAAGACCGACTGACCGCCCCACCACCGTCCCGCGGAGACGTCGATACCGGTGCAGAAGGCCCGGTCGCCGTTGGCCTGCAGGACCGCGACGTTGATGTCCTCGTCGTCGCGGACACGCCCCCAGGCGTCCACGAGTTCTCGCGCCATCGTCTCGTTGAAGCTGTTCAACTGATCCGGCCGGTTCAGCGTCACCGTCGCGACGTGATCGGCGACCGCGAACTCGATCGTCTCAAACTGAGTCATCCACGCTCCCGTGCAGACAGGTTACTAGGTTAACTATGTTCTCCGTCACGCTAGGGCCCGCCGTGGCGGCGCGTCAAGGCTCAGCGGGTGCGCGGGCGGAAGAGCGGCAGCCACACCGTCGTGTCCTCGTCGCCGGTGGCGGGCCACTCCTCGAAGAACACCTCGACCGGCAGTCCGGCGCGGATGTCGTCGAGCGAGACGTCGACGACGTTGGTGATGAGGCGGACGTCGGGTTCGTCGTCGAGTTCGATCATGGCCACGATGTAGGGCGGCTCCAGACCGGGGATCCACGGTTGGCGGTTAACGGTGTAGGCGGCGACGGTCGCCAGGCCGGACACCGGCTCCGGCCTCACGTCGGTGCTGTGGCAGCGGAAACACGCCGGGCCGGGCGGATGAAAATAGTGTTTGCAGCTCTGGCACCGGGAGATGAGGAGCTCGCCGCGCTGACCACCGGTCCAGAAGGCGGCGGACTCGTCGGACGGGGACGGGGCGAGCCGGAACTGTGGGCGGGTGTAGGTCGTCGACATGTAATAAATAGTAAACTATTTATCAGTTTACCGGGTCAATAAGCCGTGCATGTGAATGCGAGTGTGACCGGCGACGCTATCGTGTCGGCTACAGATCACATCAACCTGGACAACCGACCCCGATCTGGCCCCCGGCCGCTGAGGAACATATAGATGGCAGACGAGAAGACCCCCGACGAGGGGGAGGAGTCGACCACCGAGGTCGACGCCACGGAGAAGGGTCCCGAGGACACCAAGACCGAGGCAGAGACCGACACCGAGGTTGTGGCCACCGAGTCGGCCGAGGACTACGACGTCGAGACCAAGCCCGAGGCGGAGAAGGCCGAGAAAGAGACGTCGGTGGTCAAGCTGGCCGCCATCGCCGGGCTGGTGCTCGTGCTCGCGCTCGGCGGTCTGACCGGCTGGCTGGGCTACCGCGCCTACGAGTCGCGCCAGGCCGAGGATCTGCGCAACCTCTTCCTGCAGGTGGGGCGCCAGGGTGCGCTGAACCTGACCACCATCAACCACGAGACCGCCGAGGCCGACGTGCAGCGGGTGCTGGACTCCTCGACCGGCACCTTCTACGACGACTTCCAGAAGCGCGCCGACCCGTTCATCCAGGTGGTCAAGCAGGCACAGTCCAAGTCGGAGGGCAACATCACCGAGGCCGGCCTGGAGGCCTCCGACGACAACGAGGGCCGGGTCCTGGTGGCGGTCACCGTCAACACCACCAACGCCGGCGCCCCGGAGCAGCAGCCGCGGTCCTGGCGGATGCGGATCACCGTGCAGAAGACCGGCGACAATGAGGCCAAGGTCTCGAATGTGGAGTTCGTCCCGTGAGCGAAAAAGACCCCGTGACCGAGAACGCGGCAACCGACGCCGAGCAGGAGACCCAGGCGGTGGAGTTGACCAAGTCCTCCGTCGAGGACACCCAGGCCGCCGAGACCCAGGCTGCCGAGACCCTGGCTGCCGAGACCGCCGCGGTGACCCAGCCCGCCCAGCCCACGCGCGGGATCAGCTCGGCCCGGGTCGCCGTGTTCGGCCTCCTGCCCGCCCTGGCGCTGCTGCTGGCCGGCGCGGCCGGATACCTCAAGTGGGTGGACAACTCCGTCCGCGACTCCGAAGTGGCCCGCATCGAGTCGGTGCAGGTGGCCAAGGACAGCACGGTCGCGATGCTGTCCTACCAGCCCGACACCGTCGAACAGCAGCTCAACGACGCCCGCAAGCTGCTCACCGGCGACTTCGAGGAGTCCTACACCGGCCTGATCAACGACGTCGTCATCCCGGGCGCCAAGGAGAAGCGGATCTCCGCGGTCGCCTCGGTGCCCGCGGCGGCCTCGGTGTCGGCCACCCCGAACGAGGCCGTGGTACTGGTGTTCGTCAACCAGACCGTCGTCGTCGGGCAGGACGCCCCGACCGACACCGCGTCCAGCGTGCGGGTCACCCTGGAGAAGATCGACGGCCGCTGGCTGATCTCCAAGTTCGACCCGGTGTAACCGGCCCGTGGCCGAACCCGAGCTGATCGACGTCGACGCGCCGGGCGTACGCCTGCGCGCCCTGTCGTGGGGTGCCCCCGGCGCGCCGATCGCGTTGTGCCTGCACGGGTTTCCCGACACCGCACACGGCTGGCGCAGGATCGCGCCGCTGCTCGTCGACGCCGGATGGCGCGTCGTCGCCCCGTTCATGCGCGGCTACGCACCGTCGACGACGGCCGCCGACGGCAGCTACCACGTGGGCGCGCTGATGGACGACGCGCTGCGCGTCCTCGACGCCGCCGGCCCGACCGGCCGCGACGTGTTCATCGGCCACGACTGGGGTGCCATCGCAGGCGCCGGGCTGGCCGCCATGCCCGACGGCCCGTTCCGCCGGGCCGTGATCATGTCGGTGCCCCCGGCGGCGGCGTTCCGGCCGCTCGGCCGCGTGCCCGACGGGCCGCGACTGGCCGCCCAGCTACCGCGTCAGCTGCTGCGCAGCTGGTACATCATGTACTTCCAGCTGCCCGGCCTGCCCGAGCGCTCCGCCGACTGGGTGGTGCCGCGGCTGTGGCGGCAGTGGTCACCCGGCTACGACGCCACCGAGGACGTCGCCCACGTCGTCGACGCGATCGGCGCACCCGAGCACTGGCGCGCCGCGCTCGGCTACTACCGCGCCACCGTGCGCAACACCCGTCCGCCGGCCCGCTACGCCGAACTGCACCAGCACTGGCTGTCGGCGCCGCGGCTGCCGACGCTGTACCTGCACGGCCTCGACGACGGCTGCGCCTCCGCGGACTACCGGCACTGGGTGGCAAGGGTGCTGCCCGAGGGCAGCCGGGTCGCCACCGTCGCCGGCGCCGGGCACTTCCTGCAGCTCGAACAGCCCGCCGAGGTCGCCGCGCACATCGTCGACTTCATCGGCCGCAACTAGGCAGGCCGTCATGGGCCGGATGGCCGCGGTGGACGCGCAGACCTACTGGATGGCGGCGAAGATCCCCAGCGACCAGTTCCTGCTCTACGCGTTCGGCGGACCGGTGCCCGACCCGCCCCTCGACCGGCTGCGCGAGCGCGCGCTGTCGTGCCCGGAGCTGCGACTGCGCGTGCACGACGGCGGGATCGGCTACCCGAGGTGGGTGCGCGGCGACGTCGCGGCGGACCAGTTCGTCGTCCACGCCGGCGGCCTCGGCTGGCCGGAGCTGCTGACCGCGGTCGCGCGGCTGACCGACGACCAGCTCGATCCCCGGATCGCGGCGTGGCGGCTGCACGTCTTCCCCGACGTCAGCGACATTCCGGAGGCGGGCGCCGGGGTGGTCGCCGTCCTGCAGGTGGCGCACGCGCTGGCCGACGGGGTGCGCTCCTCGGCGCTGGCGGCGTGGCTGTTCGGCCGCGACGCACCCGTCGCACCCGTGGCGCCGCCGCGGCCGCTGGAGGCGCTGACGCTGCCGTGGCGGGCCTACCGAGCGGCGCGCACCCACCGGCAGCTGGTCCGCGACACCGCCGTCGGAGTCGTTGCGCCACCGCCGGATTCGTGCCCCGTGCGATCGTGCAACAACCGGCCGGAGGGCCAGCGACGCATCCGCACGGTGGTGCGGCGGCGTGCGCGGATTGCGGGCCCGACGGTGACGGTCGGGGTGCTCGCCGCGGTGGCCGATGCGCTGGCCGGCCACCTGCGCGAACTGGGGGAGGACCCGTCGCGGCTGGGCGCGGAGGTGCCGATGACCAAGAGCGGACCGCGCCACGCGCACAACCACTTCGGCAACGTCGCCGTCGGCCTGCACCCGGAGCTGCCGTTCGCGCAGCGGGCCGCCCGCATCGCCGACGAACTGGAGCTGCGGCGGCGCCGGGCCGCACATCCGGCGATGGCCGCCGCCGACCGGGCGTTCGCCGCCACCCCCGGTCCGCTGTTGCGTTGGGGCGTGGGCCAGTTCGACCCGACGCTGCGCTCGCCGACGGTCACGGGCAACACGGTGCTCTCCAGCGTCAACCGCGGCCCGGCCGATCTGCGGTTCGGGCCCGCCGCGGTGGTGCTGACCGCCGGGTTCCCGGCGCTGTCACCGATGATGGGCCTGACCCACGGTGTGCACGGAATCGGCGACACCGTCACGATCAGCGTGCACGCCGCCGAATCGGCCGTCGCGGACATCGACTCCTACACCGCGCGGCTGGCGGCGGCTCTGGAGAGATCCTGAATCCGTAGAAGTACTCTGGCCTCGGCCTTACAGATAGCCTAGATTTTGTTGCATGTCTGCGTATGACGTCGGAGTCCTGATCCTGCGTGTGGTGCTCGGCCTGACCATGGCCGCCCACGGCTACAACAAGTTCTTCGGAAAAGGCGGGCTCGCCGGCACCGCCGGCTGGTTCGACAGCATGGGCATGAAGCCGGGCCGGTTCCACGCCGCGGTGGCCGCCACGACGGAGATGGCCGCCGGCATCGGCCTGGCGGTCGGCCTGCTCACCCCGATCCCGGCCGCGGGCTTCGTCGCGCTGATGCTCGTCGCCGCCTGGACGGTGCACCGGGCCAACGGCTTCTTCATCGTCAAGGAGGGCTGGGAGTACAACCTGGTGCTCGGCGCCGCCGCCGTCGGCATCGCCACGATCGGCGCGGGCAAACTCAGCCTGGACTACGCGCTGTTCTCCGGCACCGGCTTCTACGACTACCTGCACGGCTGGTGGGGCCTGATCCTCTCGCTGGGGCTGGGCCTGGCCGGCGGCATCGGCCAGCTGGTCATCTTCTACCGGCCGCCCGCCAAGACCGGGGCCTGAACCGCCGCGAATTCCACAGGAGGGTCGTGAAGTCGAGGACTTCACGACCCTCCTGTCGATCTCGCCAACCCGCACGCCGAACCCGCCCCGACGAAGCTAGAACACGTTCTAATCTGTGACGCATGGGGTTTCTCAAGCAGGACGCGCCCGTCGTCGACTACGAGCAGTGGAGTAAGGGGACCCGAGCCGAGAAGATCGTGCCGATGGCCCGGCACTGGGCCGAGGTGGGCTTCGGCACGCCCGTCGTGCTGCACCTGTTCTACGTCGTCAAGATCCTGCTCTACATCCTCGGCGCCTGGCTGGTCGCGTTGTCGACGACGGGCATCGACGGCTTCACCGACGTCGCCTCCTGGTACTCCGAGCCGATCGTCTTCGAGAAGGTCGTGCTCTACACGATGCTCTACGAGGTCGTCGGCCTCGGTTGCGGTTTCGGCCCGCTCAACAACCGGTTCTTCCCGCCGATGGGCTCGATCCTGTACTGGCTGCGGCCCAAGACGATCCGGCTGCCCCCGTGGCCGAACCGCATCCCGCTGACCAGGGGCACCACCCGCACCCCGTTTGACGCGCTGCTCTACGCCGCGCTGCTGGTGATGCTGGTGGTGGCGCTGGCCTCCGACGGCACCGGCCCGATCCCCGAACTGGGCACCACGGTCGGCGTGCTGCCGGTCTGGCAGATCGCCACGATCGTCGGCCTGCTCGCCGTGCTCGGCCTGCGCGACAAGGTCATCTTCCTGGCCGCCCGCGGCGAGGTGTACGGCGCGCTGGCGGTGTGCTTCCTGTTCAGCGGCGCCGACATCCTCATCGGCGCCAAGCTGATCCTGCTGACGATCTGGCTGGGCGCGGCGGTCTCCAAGCTCAACAGGCACTTCCCGTTCGTCATCTCGACGATGATGAGCAACAACCCGGTCTTCCGGCCCAAGTGGATCAAACGCCGCTTCTTCGAACACTTCCCGGACGACCTGCGGCCGGGCTGGCCGTCACGCTGGCTGGCGCACATCTCCACCGCGGTCGAGGGTCTGGTGCCGCTGGTGCTGTTCTTCTCGCACGGCGGCTGGCCCACCTACATCGCCGCGTTCGTGATGGTGTGCTTCCACTTCGGCATCCTGTCGTCGATCCCGATGGGTGTGCCACTGGAGTGGAACGTCTTCATGATGTTCTCGGTGCTGGCGCTGTTCGTCGGCCACGCCGACATCGGGCTGGCCGATCTGAACAGTCCGTGGCCGCTCCTGCTGTTCGCGGTGTCGGCGGGCACCGTCGTGCTGGGCAACCTGTTCCCGCGCAAGATCTCGTTTTTGCCCGGGATGCGCTACTACGCGGGCAACTGGGACACCGGGCTGTGGTGCATGAAGCCGTCGGCGGCCGCCAAGATCGAAAGCGGCATCGTCTCGATCGCCAGCATGCCGCGGGCGCAGATGGAGCGGTACTACGGAAGCCCCGAGACCGCCGAGATGTACCTCTATATGGGGTACGCCTTCCGCGCGTTCAACACCCACGGCCGCGCGATGTTCACGCTCGCCCACCACGCGATGGCCGGCCACAACGAGGCCGACTACGACCTCACCGACGGGGAGCGGATCTGCAGCACCGCGATCGGCTGGAACTTCGGCGACGGCCACATGCACAACGAACAACTCATCGAGGCGATGCAGGAACGCTGCCACTTCGAACCGGGCGAGGTGCGGGTGGTGCTGATCGACGCGCAGCCGATTCACCGGCAGACCCAGCAGTACCGGCTGGTCGACGCCGCCACCGGCGAGTTCGAGCGCGGCTACATCCGGGTCGCCGACATGGTCGACCGCCAGCCCTGGGACGACACCGTCCCGGTGCACGTGACCTGGCGCAAGGACAAGAACGACGCCCCGGCCGACGCCTCGAAACTGCACACAGATCGCGATTCCGCCCGGTAACACGATCTGGCCGCAGTCTCGGCGTGGACGGGGCTCACGGGGGCGCTCGACACCCCGACCAACCAGTGAGTTGACCTAGTAAACCTTGTTCGTTTACGTTCGGGGGTGGACCCCGCGTGGGCGAACCATTCGATCTTTTCGAAGGAGATAAGAGCATGGCTGAAGCCGTCATCGTCGAGGCAGTACGGTCACCCGTCGGTAAGCGCAACGGAGCCCTGTCGGGCATCCACCCCGCCGAGCTGTCGGCCCAGGTTCTCAACGCCCTCGTGGAGCGCGCCGGCGTCGACCCCGCCCTCGTCGATGACGTGATCTGGGGCTGCGTCATGCAGGCCGGCGAGCAGGCGCTCGACATCGCCCGCACCGCCGTGCTGTCCGCCGGCTGGCCCGAGACGGTGCCCGGCGTGACCGTGGACCGCCAGTGCGGCTCCAGCCAGCAGTCGCTGCACTTCGCCGTCGCCGGTGTGGTCGCCGGCCACTACGACGTCGTCGTCGCCGGTGGCGTCGAGTCGATGTCGCGGACCCCGATGGGCTCGTCGCTGGCCAACGGCGGCAACCCCTACGGCGAGTCGTTCAAGGCGCGCTACGACAAGACCCCGAACCAGGGCATCGGCGCCGAGATGATCGCCGAGCAGTGGGGCTTCTCGCGCACCCAGCTCGACGAGTTCTCGCTGCGCTCGCACGAGAAGGCCGCTGCCGCACAGGATGCCGGCGCCTTCAAGGACCAGATTGTCGGCATCAAGACCAAGGACGCCGACGGCAACGACACCGTGGTGCTCGAGGACGGCGGCATCCGCCGCGGCGGCACGCTGGAGGCGATGGCGAACATCAAGCCGGCGTTCAAGGAGGACGGCGTCATCCACGCCGGTAACTCCAGCCAGATCTCCGACGGCTCGGCCGCGCTGCTGATCATGTCGGCCGAGAAGGCCAAGGAACTCGGCCTCAAGCCGCTGGCCAAGGTGCACACCGCGGTACTCGCCGGCGCCGATCCGGTCATCATGCTGACCGCGCCGATCCCGGCCACCCAGAAGGCGCTGAAGAAGTCGGGCCTGAGCCTCGACCAGATCGGCGTCTTCGAGGTCAACGAGGCCTTCGCCCCGGTTCCGATGGCGTGGCTGAAGGACATCGGCGCCGACGAGAAGAAGCTGAACCCCAACGGCGGTGCCATCGCGCTCGGCCACCCGCTCGGCGGCTCCGGCGCCCGCATCCTGACCACGATGCTGCACCACATGCGGGACAACAACATTCAGTACGGTCTGCAGACCATGTGCGAGGGCGGCGGCCAGGCCAACGCCACCATCCTCGAGCTGCTGTGACGCAGGACGCCACGACGCCCGCGGCGCTCACCGAGCGCCGCGGGAACGTCCTCATCATCACGATCAACCGGCCCGAGGCCCGCAACGCCGTCAACAGCGCGGTCAGCACCGCGGTCGGCGATGCGCTGCAGATGGCGCAGGACGATCCCGAGGTGCGTGCGGTGGTGCTCACCGGCGCGGGTGAATCATTCTGCGCCGGAGCCGATCTCAAGGCGATCGCGCGCCGGGAGAACCTCTTCCACCCCGATCACCAGGAGTGGGGCTTCGCCGGCTACGTGCACCACTACATCGACAAGCCGACCATCGCGGCGGTCAACGGCACCGCGCTGGGCGGCGGCACCGAACTGGCGCTGGCCAGCGACCTCGTCGTCGCCGAGGAACGCGCGAAATTCGGTCTGCCCGAAGTGAAGCGCGGTCTGATCGCCGCCGCGGGCGGGGTGTTCCGCATCGTCGACCACCTGCCCCGCAAGATCGCGATGGAGCTGCTGTTCACCGGTGACCCGATCTCGTCGGCCGACGCGCTAAAGTGGGGCCTGATCAACCAGGTCGTCCCCGACGGCACCGCGGTCGACGCGGCGGTCGCGCTGGCCGAGCGCATCACCTGCAACGCCCCGCTGGCGGTGTGGGCGAGCAAGCGCGTGGCGATGGGCGTCGACAACGGCGTGATCGTCGGCGACGAGCCCGGATGGGCGCGCACCCTGCGGGAGATCATCCCCGTGATGCGCTCCGAGGACGCCAAGGAAGGACCGCTGGCCTTCGCCGAGAAGCGCCAGCCCGTATGGAAGGCCAAGTAGGCAAACACTGATGAAGAGAACGATTTACGAAGAAGAGCACGAAGCGTTCCGCCAGACGGTCCGCGACTACATCGAGCGTGAGCTCGTCCCGCACCAGGAGAAGTGGGAGCAGCAGCGCATCGTCGACCGGTCGGCCTACACCGCGGCGGGCAAGTACGGGCTCATCGGGTTCAACATGCCCGAGGAGTACGGCGGCGGCGGCACCGACGACTTCCGCTTCAACGCGATCATCGACGAGGAGCTGGCCCGCTCCGGCGTCCACGCCCCGGCGCTGAGCCTGCACAACGACGTCGTCGGCCCGTACTTCAAGCACCTGGCCAACGAGGAACAGCTCAAGCGCTGGATGCCCGGCATCGCCAGCGGCGAGCTCATCATCGCGATCGCGATGACCGAGCCCGGCGCCGGCAGCGACCTCGCGGGCATCCGCACCAGCGCGGTCCGCGACGGTGACGACTGGATCATCAACGGCTCCAAGACCTTCATCTCGTCGGGCATCAACGCCGACCTGGTGGTCGTGGTCGCCCGCACCGATCCGGAGGCCGGTCACAAGGGCTTCACCCTGTTCGTCGTCGAGCGCGACATGCCGGGCTTCGAGCGCGGCCGCAAGCTCGACAAGGTCGGCCTGCACACCCAGGACACCTCCGAGCTGCACTTCGAGAACGTGCGGGTGCCCTCGGCCAACATGCTGGGCAAGGAGGGCCGCGGCTTCTACCACCTGATGGAGAACCTGCCCTCCGAGCGGCTGTCGATCGCCATCTCGGCGTGCGCCGGTGCGCGTGCCGTGTGGGAGGAGACCCTGCAGTACTGCAAGGACCGCAAGGCGTTCGGGCAGCCGATCGGCAGCTTCCAGTACAACCGGTTCCTGCTCGCCGAGATGGACACCGAGCTCGAGGTCACCGAGACCTACATCGACCGGTGCCTGCGCGGTGTGGTCGACGGTGAGCTGACCGCCGTGGAGGCCGCCAAGGCCAAGTGGTGGGCGACCGAGACGGCCAAGAAGGTCGTCGACAACTGCGTGCAGCTGCACGGCGGCTACGGCTTCATGATGGAGTACCGCGTCGCCCGCGCCTACTGCGACGGCCGCATCCAGACGATCTTCGGTGGCACCACCGAGATCATGAAGGAGATCATCGGCCGCGATCTGGGCGTCTAGCCGGCGCGGCGTCCAAAGGACAGCCTCACAACAAAGGGCCCCTGGAAAACTCCAGGGGCCCTTTGCTTTTCGCTTGTGTCAGCCGATCGGCGCGTCGGCGGCCGGGATCGGCTCCTCGGCCTCGGCGGTCGGCTCCGCGGTGGCGGTCACGGTCACCGGAACCTCATCGGACAGCGTCTCCGACTCGGTGGCCTCCGACGACTCGGTCGTCGCGGTCGACGGCGTCGCGGTCGGGGCCGGCGCGGACGACACGTCGAGCACCGAGTCGATCAGGTAGATCCGGGCGTTGGCCGCGTGGATACCACCGCAGACCAGGTTGGCGGTGTCGTTGACCTTGATGTCGGCGTTCTCGCCGGTCACCTTGATCTCCGCGCCCTGCTGCGTCGGACGCTGACCCTCCAGGTCCTTCGGGCCCAGGATGCCCAGGAAGGCGTGGTAGTAGTCGAACGCGGTCAGCGCGGCCGGGTCGGCCTTGAGCGCCTCGAGCTGGGCGGGCGGCATCGCGGCGAACGCCTCGTTGGTCGGCACGAACAGCACGTACGGGCCGTTCTCGAACACCGGAACCACGTTCACCTCGGGATTGAAGCCGCCCGAGATCGCCTGGTAGAAGGTGCTGGCGTCCGGGATGGCCTGCAGCGCCTGGCCGACCGGCAGGGTGGCCAGCGACTTCCAGTTCGGCACGGCCTCCTTGAACGCGTCACAGCCCTTGCCCTCGGGGTTCGGGATCTCGACGGCCGTGCTCGACGACACCTCCGTCGGCTGCAGGGCGATGTTGTCGCGCGGGGCGGCCGATGCGACGGCGATCGGCACGGACACCGCGATGGCAGCGATGCCGACACCGGCACCGATGGCTTTGCTGGTGCGAGTCTTCAAGTTCGGCTCCTCAGCTAGTTCAGGTCGCATCGCATGGTAAAGGGATGAAACGGCCGTTGCCAAAGCCGGACAGTCGTGCAGATCACTCTCCGACGGCGCTGAACTGGGGTTTGCGAATCTGCCCACACAGCCCCGCCGCGACCAGGCACAGGCCCGCTGCCAGGTAGAACGCCAGGTCATAAGTGCCCTGTAGATCGCGTAGCCACCCCGCGCCCGCGGCGGCCACCGCGGCCCCCAATTGGTGTGAGGCGAACACCCAGCCGAACACCACCGGCGCGGCCGCCCCGAAGTACATCCGGCACAGCATGATCGTCGGCGGCACCGTGGCCACCCAGTCCAGCCCGTAGAAGATGACGAACACCCAGGTGCCCGGTTCGGCCGTCGGCGAGAGCAGGGCGGGCAGCAGCGCCAGCGACAGCCCGCGGCCGGTGTAGTAGACGACCAGCAGCAGCCGCGGGTCGAAACGGTCGGTGAGCCACCCGGAGATCACCGTGCCCGCGACGTCGAGGATCCCGATGGTCGCCAGCAGGCCGGCCGCGATGGTCGCGGGCATGCCGTGGTCGTGGGCCGCCGGGATGAAGTGGGTGCCGATCAGCCCGTTGGCGGTCATCCCGCAGATCGCGAAGCTGCCCGCCAGCAGCCAGAACGCCGGCACCCGCAGCCCGGCGAGAAGGCCGTCGAACGCGGCACGGAAGCCCCCCGCCGGGGCAGGGGCCGGCGCAGCCCCGGTGCCCGCACCGTACGGCGCCAGCCCCTTGTCCTGCGGGTAGTTGCGCAGGAACACCACCACCAACGGCACCACGGCCAGCGCCGCGGCCGCGACGATCAGCGACGCCCACCGCCAGCCGTGCCGGGCGGTCACCTCGGCGATCAGCGGCAGGAAGATCAGCTGCCCCGTCGAGCTCGCCGCGGTGAGCACCCCGGTGACCAGGCCACGGCGCGCCTCGAACCAGCGGGTGGCGATCGTCGCGACGAACCCCATCGAGATCGACCCAGTGCCGACGCCGACCAGCACACCCCACAGCACGACCAGCTGCCAGCTGGCCGTCATCACCGTGCTCAGCGCCGAACCGGCCGCGATGAGGGCCAGCGCCGCCGCCAGCACCGGTCGCACGCCGAAGCGGTCCATCAGCGCCGCGGCGAACGGCGCGGTCACCCCGAACAGCGTCATGTTCACCGAGACCGCCAACCCGACGGTGCCGTGCGACCAGCCGAACTCGTCATGCAGCGGGGTCATCATCACGCCGGGCACGGCGCGGAACCCGGCCGCGGCGAGCAGCGCGACGAAACTGGCGGCGGCGACCACCCAGGCCCAGTGCAGGCGGGGTGTGGTCGTGCGGGGGTCGGTGAGCGTCACGCGGACACTCTGCCGGGCGGTCCGGCCGACGCCTAGTGGCAAGATTGACACCACTTGTCAAGAACATGCCAAAATGGCGGTCATGCACCGGGTCGCCGTCCTGCTGCTCCCGCCGGTCATCGGGTTCGACGCGATGATCCCGTCGCTGCTGTTCGGTAACGCCACCGGTGCCGACGGCGAACCCCTCTACGACGTCGTGACGTGCGCGCTGACCCCGGAGGCGGTGCCGTCGATCGGTGGCTTCGCCGTCGTCGCGCAGGCCGGACCCGAGACGCTGGCCACCGCCGACACCGTGGTGCTGCCCGGCACCCGCTACGCCCCGGCGCGCCGCGACGGCGTGCTCGGATCCGACGTGGCCGCCGCGCTGGCGTCGATCCGGCCCGGCACCCGGATCGTGTCGATCTGCACCGGCGCGTTCGTGCTCGCGGCCGCGGGCCTGCTCGACGGGCGCCGCGCGACCACGCACTGGAAGTTCGCCGACGACCTGCGCCGGCTGCACCCGCAGGTGCGCGTCGATGAGAACGTGCTCTACGTCGACGACGGCGACCTGCTCACCTCCGCGGGGCTGGCGGCCGGAATCGACCTGTGCCTGCACATCATTCGGCGCGACCACGGCGCGCAGACGGCCAACGCCGTCGCCAAGTACTGTGTCGTGCCGCCCTGGCGGGAGGGTGGTCAGGCGCAGTTCATCGAGCGGCAGGTGCCGGTGTCGGACCAGCTCTCGACGGCCGCGACCCGGGAGTGGGCGCTGCACCACCTCGACGAGGAGCTGACCATCGAGCGGCTTGCACGGCACGCGAACATGAGCACCCGCACGTTCATCCGCCGGTTCCGCGAGGAGACCGGCCAGTCGCCGGGGGCGTGGGTACGTAACCGCCGCCTCGACCGTGCGCGCGAACTGCTCGAAACCCACGACCTGACCATCGACGAGGTCGCCCGGCGCTCCGGCTTCGGCACCGGCGGCAACCTGCGCCACCACCTGCGCCGCGGCGTCGGGATGTCACCGTCGAGTTACCGCAAGGTGTTTCAGGGCGTCTAGGTTCCGGGTGGCTAGACGCAGAGCTTCTCGGAGAGCTCCCACAGCACGCGGGCCCGGTCCGGGTCGACGGCATAGGGTTCGACGTCGTCGCGCACCCGGCAGTTCGACACGTACACCCCGCCCAGCCCGCTGAGCTCGTCGCTGACCGCCGCCCACACCTGGGTGGCCGCACCCTGGTCGGGCATCACCCAACTCATCTGAGGCCCGGACTTCCCGGACTTCCCGGACTTCTCGGTGGCGGGCTTGCCGGACCGCTTCGGGGTCATCTCGCCGAGCTTGACGAAGTCGTCCTGATCCATATGGCGGGCAAGCGAAGTCGCCACGATGCCGGGATGCACCGCGAACGCGCGGATGTTCCTGTCGCGCAGCCTGCGGTCCAACTCGACCGCGTGCAGCACGTTGGCGGTCTTGGCGGCGCCGTAGGCGCGGAACTTGTCGTAGTCGCGGCGCTCCCAGTTCGGGTCGTCGAGGTCGATGTCGGACAGCCGGTGCCCTTCGGAGGACAGGTTCACGATCCGCGCGCCCTCGGCCAGCTGCGGGATCAGCAGGCGCGTCCACTCGAAATGGCCGAGATGGTTTGTGCCGAACTGCATTTCGAAGCCGTCGGCGGTGCGGCCGAACGGCGTGAACATCACCCCGGCGTTGTTCATCAGCACGTGGATCCGCGAGGCGACGCGGGTGAGTTCCTCAGCGGCGGCACGGACGCCGGCCAGCGACGCCAGATCGACCAGCACCGTCGACGTCCGCGCCGACGGCACCTCGGCGTGCACCCAGGCGTCGGCCTCGGCCAGCGCCTCCGGATTGCGGGCGGCCAGCACCACGTGGGCACCGGTCGCGGCCAGCGCGCGGGCCGACTCGCGACCCAGCCCCGAGGAGGCCCCGGTGATCACACAGGTTCTGCCGGACAGATCGACACCGTCGATCACTTCGTTCACAGTGCGCACGGCTGCTCACCCTAGCCAGACCGGGGCCGAAACGGTCGTGAATACGATGAGCCGCATGTCCGATCCGCTGATCGTCTCCGTCCGGGGCCACACGCCCACGCTGCACGCCGACGCGTGGGCCGCGCCCACCGCCAACCTGATCGGTAACGTCACGCTCGCCGCGCGCGCCAGCGTCTGGTACGGGGCCACGCTGCGCGCCGAGTACGAACCCATCGAGATCGGTGAGGGCAGCAACATCCAGGACGGGGTGACCGTGCACGTCGACCCGGGATTCCCGGTCAAGCTGGGCCGCGAGGTCACCGTCGGCCACAACGTCGTGCTGCACGGCTGCACCATCGGCGACGGCGCGCTGATCGGCATGGGCGCCGTCGTCCTCAACGGCGCGACGATCGGGGAGGGCGCGCTGATCGCCGCGGGCGCGGTGGTGCCCCAGGGCTTCGTCGTACCGCCGCGCACCCTGGTCGCCGGGGTGCCCGCCAAGGTGCGCCGCGACCTCACCGACGACGAGGTCGCCCACAACCGGGTCAACGCGCACGCCTACGTGCACCTGATCGACGTGCACCGCGGAACCGCGAACTAGATTCCCGCCGCCGCGTTACGGGTACAGCCGTACCGTGAAACGAGTGCGCACCCTGGTGACCGGCGCCACCGGCTACGTCGGCTCCCGGCTGGTCACGGCCCTGCTCACCGAAGGGCACGACGTCGTGGCCGCGAGCCGAAACCCCGACCGGCTGGCCGATTTCGGTTGGAACGACCGCGTCACGGCCGTGGCGCTGGACGCCCACGACGACGAGTCCGCGCGGGCGGCGTTCGCCGCGGCCAGGCCCGTCGACGTCGTCTACTACCTGGTGCACGGCATCGGCCAGCCCGGCTACCGCGAGGCCGACAACCGTGCGGCGGACACCGTCGCCCGCGCCGCCAGGGACGCCGGGGTGCGGCGGATCGTGTACCTCGGCGGGTTCGTGCCCGACGGCCCCGACGGCGACGACCTGTCCGAGCACCTGGCCGGCCGCGCCGAGGTCGCCGACGCGCTGCACGTCGACGGCGGCCCCGAGGTGGTGTGGCTGGGCGCGGCGATCATCATCGGCGCCGGGTCGACCTCGTTCGAGATGCTGCGCTACGTGGGCGACCGCTTCGTGCTGCTGCCGATGCCGTCCTGGTCGGCCAACCCGCTGGACCCGATCTCGATCTGCGACGTGCTGCACTACCTCGTCGCCGCCGCCGACGACGACCGGGTGCCCGCGGGGGCCTACGACATCACCGGGCCGGAGACCACCACCTACGGGGACCTGCTGCGCACCTACGCCCGGATCGCCGGCAAGTGGCGCGCCGAGCTGCCGGTCAACGGCGTCGACACCGGGCTGGTGTCCTGGGTGACCGCGGCGGTGCTGCCGGTGCCCGGCGGGCTGGCCGCCGACCTGGTGCGCTCGCTGGACCACCCGATGATCGCGTCGCAGACGCAGCTGCGCGCGCTGGTGCCCGACCCGCCCGGCGGGCTGATCGGCATCGAGGAGGCCATCACCCGGGCGCTGCGCAGCCGCCGGCGCCGGCCCGTCGACGACCTCACCGACATGCACCACCTCGCCGACACCGACCCGCAATGGGCCGGTGGGGACATCGCGCGTCTCCGCAACGTGGCCGACGCGGTGACCCCGTCGATCGTGCGGCCCGCGCTCGGGCTCATCGGCGCCGTACCAGGCCCCGTCGCGGGCGTGGTGCGTACCGGGCTGGACACACTGCTGCACTGGGTTCCGAAGGTGAGCCCGGCGTGACCCAGGGGCGCTTCGCCGAGATCCGCGACATCGTGTCGGCGTGCCCGACCGCCTACCACGAGCCGCCCTCGGTGATCCGCCGCCGCCGCGTGGTGGTCACCGTGGTGCTGGTGATCGGCGCCGCGCTGCTGGGCTATTCGCTGACCCGCCCGCCGGGCGACTCGTCGTTCTACTGGCTGACCCTGGCGCTGGCCGGGGTGTGGGCGGTGGGCGCGTTGGTGTCCGGGCCGCTGCACATGGGCTGCATCCGGGTGCGCGGCCGCAACCAGCGGCCCGTGCTCACCGGCACCGTGGTGGGACTGGCGCTCGGCGCGGTGTTCGTCGTTGGCGGGTTGGTCGCCCGTGAGATCCCCGGTGTGCGCGAATACATCACGCGGGTACTGGAATACGCCGACTACGGCCCGCTGGCGCTGGTCGCGTTCATCACGGTGATCAACGGCCTGGCCGAGGAGATGTTCTTCCGCGGCGCGCTGTACACCGCGCTCGGCGGCGTGCGGCCGATGCTGATCTCCACCGTGCTCTATGTGATCGCGACGGCCGCCACCACCGGAAACCCGATGCTCGGTTTCGCCGCGATCATTCTCGGCACCATCTGCGCGTTCGAACGCCGGGTGACCGGCGGCATCCTCGCACCGATGCTGACCCACTTCTTCTGGGGTCTGATCATGGTGCTCGCGCTGCCGCCGATCTTCGGCGTCTAGAGCGGGTTGGCGATCTCGTCGCTGCGCATGTTCGCCGCCCACACCGCGATCGCCGCCACCACCACCGGCGTCAGCCCCGCGATGAGGAAGATCGTCTGCAGCGAAACGACTTTCGACAGCGGGCCGACCACCGCGAACGACACCGGCAGGAACGCCAGCGAGACGAAGAAGTCCAGGCTCGACACCCGGCCCAGCATCTCGCCGGGCACCCGGCGCTGCAGCAGCGTGCCCCAGATGACCATGCCCATGCCGTCGGTGAACCCGATCGCGAAGGTGGCCAACGCCATCAACGCGAACGACGAGGTGAAGCCGAACACCACCAGTGGGACGGACCCGACGCTCCACGCCGCCATCATCACCGACAGGTACCGCCGCGGCATCCGCCCCGACGACACCGTCAACGCGCCGAGTGCGCTGCCCAACCCGAAGAACGCGAGGATGAAACCGTACATCCGCGCCCCGTCGGCGAAGCGGTCCTTGGCGATGAACGGCAGCAACACCTCGATCGGTCCGAGCACCACCAGCACGAAGATGCTGGCGAACAGCAGTGTCCACAGCAGCCACGGCGTGCCAAGCACGAACACGAACCCCTCGCGCAGGTCTCGCAGGACATGCGAGTGCTCCTGCTTCTCAACGGGTTTCGGTGACATCCGGTTCACCACCAGCAGCACCAGGCCGACGGCGAACAGCGCCGCTACCGTCGCCGCGCCCAGTGCGGGGAACGTCGCACCGACCACGATGCCCGCGACCGCGGGCCCGATCGCCCGCTGGAACACCGGACGTACCACACCCTCGACGCCGTTGGCGGCCAACAGTTGGTCGGCGGGCAGGATCCGCGGCAGCAGCGCGCTGTAGGCGGGGAAGAAGAACGCCGCCGCCGCACCGAGCGCTGCAGCCCCCACCGCCAGATGCCAGATCTGAAGGGCGCCAACCATTCCCAGCGCAGCGATGGTGGCCGACACCGCCGTGTTGATGATCTCGACGGCGATCAGGATGGCGCGCTGGGGTATCCGGTCGGCGGTGACCCCGCCGATCAGCACGCAGCCGACGAGCGCCGCGCCGAAGCAGGTGGTCACGATCGACAGCGACACCGGGTCGCCGCTCAGGGCGATCACCTGCATGGCCAGCACCACCGCGAACATGCCGTCGGCGAAGATCGACAGCGTGACCGCGGCGATCAGCAGGCGGTACTCGCGGCTGCGGAACGGTGCGAGTACGCGCCAGCGCGGGATATCGACGTGCGTACTCACCTAGCGATGGTGCCCGATCCGGCCGCGGGCAGTCCACTTCTTTTTGCCGCGAGCAGACACAGAATCGCGTGAATCACCGCGAAATTGGGCGATTCTGCGTCTGCTCGCGGACTAAGGGGATCAGAAGTCGGAGAACTTCGGGGCGCGGCGCTGCTGGAACGCCGTGACGCCCTCGATGAGGTCGGGGGAGGACAGCAGCGACAGCTGACCCTCGCGCTCGCGGCCGATGGCGGCCTCGAGCTCGGTGAGCGTGGCGGCGTTGATCGCGTGCTTGGTCTTACGCAACGCCACCGCGGGACCGTTCTTCAGCGCGGTCAGCACCTTGTCGACCTCGGCGTCGAACTCGTCGGCGGCGTACACCGCGCTCGCCAGACCCCAGTCGTAAGCCTCCCGCGCCGAGATCTTCTCGGCCAGCAGCGCCATCCGCGCCGCCCGGATCCGGCCCACCGCCGCGGCCACCAGCGCCGAGGCGCCGCCGTCGGGCATCAGGCCGATCTTGGTGAACGCCAGCATGAAATAGGCGTTCTCCGAAGCCAGTACGACGTCGGACGCCAGGGCCAGCGACACGCCGACACCGGCGGCCGGGCCGTGCACCGCCGCGACCACCGGCTGCGGGAAGTTCACGATCGCGCGCACCGCGTCGTTGGCGGCGTCGAGCACCGAGGCCGGCCCCTCGGCCTCCTTCTGCGCCAGGTCGTCGCCGCCGATGCCGGCGCCCGAGCTGAAGCCGCGCCCGTTACCGCCGAGCCGCACCACCTTCACCCGCCGGTCGGCGGCGGCCGAAGCCAGGGTGTCGGCGATACCCGCCAGCATCACCCGGTTCAGCGAGTTCAGGCTGTCGGGCCTGTTCAGCGTCAGTGACAGCACACCGTCGGTGAGGTCGACCGTGAGATCGTCGAAGCTCGGGTAGGTCGGGGCGTCAGCATCCTGCGATGTCATGTCGTGAACCCTAGGGATCAGCGACCTGGTTAGACAAGTAAGCTTTGTCGGCAATCGATGAGGATTCCTGCAACGGGAGGCGGTATAGGTATGCCGGGACCACTGGAAGGACTGCGGGTCATCGAACTCGCCAGCATCGGGCCGGGCCCGCACGCCGCGATGATCCTGGGCGATCTGGGCGCCGACGTCGTGCGCATCGAACGGCCCGGCAAGCTGGGCGGCATCCCGACCACCAAGCGTGAGGCCACGCTGCGCAACCGGCGCTCGGTGGCCGCCGACCTCAAGTCGCCGGAGGGTCGCGAGCTGGTGCTCAAGCTCGTCGCCAAGGCCGACGTGCTGATCGAGGGCCTGCGCCCCGGCGTGACCGAGCGCCTCGGCCTCGGCCCGGAGGACTGCTTCAAGGTCAACGAGAAGCTGATCTACGGCCGCATGACCGGCTGGGGCCAGACCGGGCCGCGCGCCCAACAGGCCGGCCACGACATCAACTACATCTCGCTCAACGGCGTGCTGCACGCCATCGGCCGGGCCGGTGAGCGGCCGGTGCCGCCGCTGAACCTGGCCGGTGACTTCGGCGGCGGGTCGATGTTCCTGCTCGTCGGCATCCTCGCGGCGCTCTACGAACGGCAGAACTCCGGCAAGGGTCAGGTCATCGACGCCGCCATGGTCGACGGCTCCAGCGTGCTGATCCAGATGATGTGGAGCTTCCTGCAGGACGGTCTGTGGCGCGACGAGCGCGGCGTCAACATCCTCGACGGCGGCGCGCCCTACTACGACACCTACACCTGCTCCGACGGTCGCTACATCGCCGTCGGCTGCATCGAGCCGCAGTTCTACGCCGAGTTCCTCAAGGGCCTCGGCCTGGAGAACGCCGACCTGCCCGACCAGAACGACATGGCCCGCTGGCCGGAACTGCGCGCCAAGTTCGCCGAGGTCATCGGCTCCAAGGACCGCGACCACTGGGCCAAGGTGTTCGAGGGCACCGACGCCTGCGTGACCCCGGTGCTGTCGTTCTCCGAGGTGCTGACCGAACCGCACATCGCCGAGCGCGACACCTTCTACCGCGACGGTGAGCATCTGCAGCCGATGCCCGCCCCGCGGTTCTCCCGCACGGCGCCGTCGGCGCCCAAACCGCCCGGGCAGCCCGGCGCGGACACCGAAGCCGTCTTACGAGACTGGGCCTAGAGAAAGGAACACGTACAAGTGGAGATCAAGGACGCAGCAGCAGTCGTCACCGGTGGGGCCTCGGGCCTCGGCCTGGCGACCACCAAGCGCCTGCTGGACCGCGGCGCCTCCGTCGTCGTCATCGACCTCAAGGGTGAGGAGGTCGTCAAGGAGCTGGGCCCGCGCGCGAAGTTCGTCGAGGCCAACGTCGTCGACCCCGAGCAGGTCAGTGCCGCGCTGGACGCCGCCGAGGAGTTCGGCCCGGTCCGCATCAACGTCAACTGCGCCGGCATCGGCAACGCGATCAAGACCCTGAGCAAGGACGGCCCGTTCCCGCTGGACGGCTTCAAGAAGGTCGTCGAGGTCAATCTGGTCGGCACCTTCAACGTGCTGCGCCTGGCCGCCGAGCGCATCGCCAAGACCGAGCCGATCAACGGTGAGCGCGGCGTCATCATCAACACCGCGTCGGTGGCGGCGTTCGACGGCCAGATCGGCCAGGCCGCCTACTCGGCCTCCAAGGGCGGCGTCGTCGGCATGACCCTGCCGATCGCCCGCGACCTGGCGCGCGAACTGATCCGCGTCGTCACCATCGCCCCGGGTCTGTTCAAGACCCCGCTGCTGGGCTCGCTGCCCGAGGAGGCGCAGGCCTCGCTGGGCAAGCAGGTGCCGCACCCGGCCCGCCTCGGTGATCCCGACGAGTACGGCGCGCTGGCCGTGCACATCGTGGAGAACCCGATGCTCAACGGCGAGGTGATCCGCCTCGACGGTGCCATCCGCATGGCGCCCCGGTAGGTGAGCCTGTGGCGCTGAAGACGAAGTTCACCGAGGCGTTCGGGATCGAGCACCCGATCGTCCAGGGCGGTATGCAGTGGGTCGGCCGCGCCGAGCTGGTGGCGGCCGTCGCGAATGCCGGGGCGCTCGGTTTCATCACCGCGCTGACCCAGCCGACGCCGAAGGACCTGGCCAACGAGATCGCCAGGTGTCGCGATCTGACCGACAAGCCGTTCGGTGTCAACCTGACGATCCTGCCGACGATCAACCCGCCGCCGTACGACGAGTACCGGCAGGTGATCGTCGACTCCGGCATCAAGATCGTCGAGACCGCCGGGTCCAATCCCGCGCCGCACCTGCCGATGTTCCACGACAACGGCATCAAGGTGCTGCACAAGTGCACCTCGGTGCGCCATGCGGTCAAGGCGCAGAGCCTCGGCGTCGACGGCATCAGCATCGACGGCTTCGAGTGCGCCGGTCACCCCGGTGAGGACGACATCCCGGGCCTGGTGCTGATTCCGGCCGCGGCGGACAAGATCGAGATCCCGCTGATCGCCTCCGGTGGCTTCGCCGACGCCCGCGGCCTGGTCGCGGCGCTGGCGCTGGGCGCCGACGGCATCAACATGGGCTCACGGTTCATGTGCACGGTCGAGTCGGCGATCCACCAGAAGGTCAAGGAAGCGATCGTGGCGGGCACCGAGCTCGACACCGAGCTGATCTTCCGGCCGCTGCGCAACACCGCGCGCGTGGCGTCCAACAAGGTGTCGCGCGAGGTGGTGGACATCCTCAACAAGGGTGGTCAGTTCGAGGATGTCAAGGATCTGGTGGCCGGCGTGCGCGGGGTCAAGGTCTACGAGACCGGTGACCTGGACGCGGGCATCTGGTCGGTGGGCACCTCGATGGGCCTGATCAACGACATTCCGACCGTGGGTGAACTGGTGTCGCGGATGGTTCGCGAGGCTGAGGAGATCATCAACGGCCGACTGGCGGGGATGATCGCGAAGTAACGCCGAGCGGAAACATCAGAGAACGCGCGCCCTCGGGCGCGCGTTCTGCTTTAACCGGCTATACGGCGGTGGGCAGGGCCTGGTCGTCGAAGAGCTGCTCGGAGGTGTCGCCCTCGACGAGAACATCGCCGTGGTAGAGCGCCTCGAAGTCAACCTTGATGACATCGGCATTGGTGTCGTCGATCCACATGTACTGAACAGTAGGAGTCACCTTTAAGGAATCTTTGAGTCACGATTCGGAAAACTGTGGCAATTCTTACCGCGAAGTAGGGTCGGTTCTACTCGTCGGTAAGGAATTTGCTGGTCGGCGACGTTTCCGGTGGCTCTACAAGATTTCTCGGTGATCGACGTTTGCGCGGCGGCCGCGGCGGGTACCGCGTCAGCTCGGCGCCGTGAAGTGGATCGGGTTCACCCCGAACAGCGCCACCCAGGTCACGATCGCCGCCGCGAACGCGGCGATCAGCAGCCCGACGCACAGCCGGATGCCCCATGTCGGACGGCCCAGGATTCCGGCGTCCAGCGAGTAGCGGCCCGCCCCGGTGAACAGCAGCGCCACGGCGCCGACTCCGAGCAGGAACGGCACGTTGAACGGTTCGGACCAGAACGCCACGCCGGACACGTTGACCGCCCATGCGTCGACCATCGGGGCGATCGCCGCGAACGCGGCCAGTGGGGTCAGTGCGCCGAGCATCAGACCCAACCCGCCGAGCGTCTCGGCCGTCGTCACCATCAGCGCCGCCAGGGCGGGCAGTCGCCAACCGGCCTCGGCCATGAATCCGACCGTGGTGCTGAAGTCGAACGCCTTGATCAGCCCGGCCTGCAGGATCGCCGCGCCCACGCCGATGCGCAGGATGAGCAGCCCGATATCGGCGGTCGTACGGGTGCCGGCGTCGGCGGTGGTGACTTCTGTCGTGTCTGTCGTCATGCCGGTTATGACTACCAGCGTCCTCACAACTCATCGACAGGTTTTTCTGAACCCCGCGGGTACGCAGGACGTATCCGGTATGGGAGCGTTGACGCTACTCACTTACCGCTGTTAACTTACCGCCGTTAGGTCCGCCGAAGCGAAGGGGACGCGCGTGCTGCACCGGATCGCCCACCTGGCCATCGCGGCGCCCCGCCGCATCCTGGCCGCCGCGCTGCTGGTGATGCTCGCCTGCGGGATCTTCGGCATCCCCGTCGCCCGGCACCTGTCGGCGGGCGGGTTCTCCGACCCCACCTCCGAGTCCGCGCAGGCCACCCGGCTGCTGGTCGACAAGTTCGGCCAGGGCGACATGGAACTGCTGATCAGCGTGCACTCCGACGCCGGCGTCACCAGCCCGCAGGCCCGCGCCGCCGGCACCGAGATCACCCGGGAACTCGCGGCCTCGCCGTACGTCGCGCAGGTGACCTCGGCGTGGACCGCGCCGCCGACCGCCGCGCCCGCGTTGATCAGCGCCGACGGGACCACCGGGCTGATCGTCGCCGGCATCACCGGCGGCGAGACCGGCGCCCAGGAGCACGCCAAGGAGCTCACCGAACGCCTGGTGCACGACCGCGACGGCGTGACCGTGCGCGCCGGCGGCGAGGCCATGATCTACGTCCAGATCAACGGCCAGACCGAAAAAGACCTGCTGATGATGGAGTCGATCGCGATTCCGCTCAGCTTCCTCGCGCTGGTGTGGGTGTTCGGCGGGCTGTTGGCCGCGGCGCTGCCGCTGGCGATCGGCGGCTTCGCCATCCTCGGCTCGATGGCCGTGCTGCGGGCGGTCACCTTCGTCACCGACGTGTCGGTGTTCGCGCTGAACCTGACCGTCGCGATGGGGCTGGCACTGGCGATCGACTACACGCTGCTGATCATCAGCCGCTACCGCGACGAGCTCGCCGAGGGCGCCGACCGGGAGCGAGCTCTGGTGCGCACCATGACCACCGCGGGGCGGACCGTGCTGTTCTCGGCGATGACGGTGGCGCTGTCCATGGTCGCGATGGTGCTGTTCCCGATGTACTTCCTCAAGTCGTTCGCCTACGCGGGCATCGCGGTGGTCGCGTTCGCGGCGGTGGCCGCGGTGGTGGTCGCGCCGGCGGCGATCGTGCTGCTCGGCGACCGGCTCGACGCGCTGGACGTGCGCCGGCTGCTGCGCCGCCTGCTGGGCCGGCCGGAACCGGTGCGCAGGCCCGTCGAGCGGACCTTCTGGTACCGGTGCACGAAAACCGTTATGCGACGGGCTCTTCCGGTCGGGCTGGTGATCGTCGGGCTGCTGCTGGCGCTCGGCGAACCGTTCCTGTCCGCGCGGTGGGGCTTCCCCGACGACCGGGTGCTGCCGAGCTCGGCGACCGCACGGCAGGTCGGCGACGAGCTGCGCACCGACTTCGCCGTCGACTCCGCGCGCAACGCCACCGTCGTCATCCCGGACCTGCGCGACACCACCGCGGCCGAGCTCGACCGCTACGCAGCGGAGCTGTCCCGGGTGCCCGACGTGACGTCGGTGTCGGCGCCCGGCGGCACCTTCGTCGACGGCAGGCCCGTCGGACCGCCCTCCGCGCCGGCCGGGATCGAGGACGGCAGCGCGTTTCTGACAGTGTCGAGCACCGCGCCGCTGTTCAGCGATGCCTCCGCGGCACAACTCGACCGCCTGCACGACGTCCGCACCCCCGGCGACGTGCCGGTCCAGGTCACCGGCGTCGCCCAGATCAACCGCGACAGCGCGGCCGCGATCACGTCCCGGCTGCCACTGGTGCTGGCGGTGATCGCGGTGATCACCTTCATCCTGCTGTTCCTGCTCACCGGAAGCGTGGTGCTGCCGGTGAAGGCGTTGGCGCTCAACGTGTTATCGCTGACCGCTGCGTTCGGGGCGCTGGTGTGGATCTTCCAGGAGGGCCACCTCGGCGCGTTCGGCACCACCCCGACCGGCACGCTGGTCGCCAACATGCCGGTGCTGTTGTTCTGCATCGCGTTCGGGCTGTCGATGGACTACGAGGTGTTCCTGGTGTCGCGGATCCGGGAGTACTGGCTGGCACCGGACACGCCGGGCGCGACGCCACGCGAACGCAACGACGAGGCCGTCGCACTGGGACTGGCGCGGACCGGCCGGGTGGTGACCGCGGCGGCGCTGGTGATGTCGATATCGTTCGCCGCGCTGATCGCCGCGCAGGTGTCGTTCATGCGGATGTTCGGTGTCGGGCTGACGCTGGCGGTGCTCGCGGATGCCACACTGGTACGCATGGCGCTGGTGCCCTCGTTCATGCATCTGCTCGGCCGCTGGAACTGGTGGGCGCCGCGGCCGCTGGCCCGGCTGCACGAGCGGATCGGCATCAGCGAGTCCGGTGCCCCGGAGCCGCAGCGGGCGGGCACGGGATGAGACGCCGGCGCGCACCCCGCGGTTCCGGCGAACAACTGCGCGACGAGATCCTCGACGCCACCACCGCGCTGCTGCTGGAGACCGGGTCCGCCAAGGACGTGTCGATCCGTGCGGTGGCGCACCGGGTGGGGGTGACGCCGCCGTCGATCTATCTGCACTTCGCCGACAAGGACGCGCTGCTCGACGCCGTCTGCGCGCGGTACTTCGAGAAGCTCGACGAGGAGATGCAGACGGTGTCCGACCAGCCGTCGACCATCGAGGTGCTGCGCGCACAGGGCCTGGCCTACGTGCGGTTCGCGCTGAAAACCCCTCAGCTGTACCGCATCGCGACGATGGGGGAGAGCCGCCCCGGCAGCGATGTCGACGTCGCGCTCAACAGCTCGGCGTTCGTGCACCTGCGTCACACCGTCGAACAGCTGATGGCCGAGAACGTCTACCCCGCAGGCGATTCCACCGCGGTCGCGCTGGAGCTGATGACCGCCGCGCACGGGGTGGCGTCGATGCTGATCGTCAAACCGTATCTGCCGTGGGGAGACGTCGAGGACTTCGCCGACCGGGTGCTCACCGCGGTGTGCCTGGGCCAGATCACGATGGGCGCGATCGACCGCGACGCACCCCCGCCGCAGACCGTCACCCGACTGAAAGGACTACTCAATGGAGAGCACAGTCGATAACCCGTTCTTCGCGCGGCTGTGGACCGTGATGTCGGCGCACGAGACCGAGGAGATCCGCCGGCTGCGGCGCGAGAACCTCGCCGGGCTGTCCGGCCGCGTGCTCGAGGTCGGGGCGGGCACCGGCACCAACTTCGAGTTCTACCCGGACACCGTGACCGAGGTGGTGGCGGTGGAACCCGAGGTCAGGCTGGCCGAGCACGCGATCGAGGCCGCCGCGGCGGTGCCGGTGCCGGTGACCGTGCGCACCGAGACCGTCGAGCACTTCATGACCTGGAGCGAGCCGTTGGATGCCCCCGGCGGGGCCGGGAATTTTGATGCCGTCGTGTGCTCGCTGGTGCTGTGCTCGGTGGCCGACCCGCGGGACGTGGTGCGTCAGCTGTTCTCGGTGCTGCGCCCCGGCGGGGAGCTGCGCTACCTCGAGCACATCGCCAGCGCCGGCGGACGCGCACGGCTGCAGCGGATCGCCGACGCCACGATCTGGCCGCGGCTGTTCGGCAACTGCCACACCCACCGGCACACCGAGCGCGACATCGCCGACGCCGGGTTCACGGTCGCGTCGGCACGCCGCGAGTGGACGCTGCCGCGGTGGCTGCCGCTGCCGGTCGCCGAGTTCGCGATCGGCCGGGCGGTGCGTCCCGCCTGATCAGCGCTCGAGGAGGGCCGGCAGGCGCTGCAGCAGCGTCGGCAGCGCGGTGGCCGCGGTCTCCCGCAGCGACACCGTCGCGGCGTCTGACAGCGGGGTGCGCTCGGGGTTGACCTCGATCACCGGGATGTTGTGCACCAGCGCGAACTCGGGCAGCCCGGCGGCGGGATAGACGATCGAGGAGGTGCCCACGACGATCACGATGTCCGCCCCGGCCACCGCCTCCGCGGACCGCTGCCATGCCTCCTCGGGCAGTTGCTCACCGAACCACACCACGTTCGGCCGGATCAGCCCGCCGCACGCACAGCGCGGCGGCTCCACCGCCTCGACCGGCTCCGGCATTTCCGGCAGTTCCCCGGTGTACTCCGAAGCGCAACAGTCGCAACAGAATTCGAACAGGCTGCCGTGCAGGTGGTAGACCTTACTGCTGCCCGCGCGCTCGTGCAGGTTGTCGACGTTCTGGGTGACGACATGCACGTCGGCGTAGTCCTGCCAGGCCGCGACCGCGCGGTGGCCGTTGTTGGGCTCCACCTCGCGCATCATGTAGTGGCGCCACAGGTACCACGCCCACACCCGCTCGGGATGCGCGCGCCAGCCCTCGGCGCTGGAGATCTCGTAGGGATCGACCTTCGCCCACAGCCCGGTCTCGGCGTCGCGGAACGTGGGCACCCCGCTCTCGGCCGAGATACCCGCACCGCTGAGGACCGCTACTTGCACATGACCAACCTAGCGCTCTGGGCGATACTGGGCACGTGGCGGAGTTGGGTGACTGGATACGGATCGACCCGAACGCGTCCGGCGCCCTGTTCGACCAGCTCAGAACCCAGATCATCGAGGCCGTCCGGGACGGCAGGCTGCCCGCGGGCACGCGGCTGCCGACCGTGCGGGACCTGGCCGGACAACTGGGGCTGGCGGTGAACACGGTCGCGCGCGCCTACCGCGAGCTGGAGTCGGCGGGCATCGTGGAGACTCGGGGACGCTTCGGCACCTTCATCGCCCACGCCGACCCGGCCGACGAGGCCATGGCCAACGCCGCGAACGCGTTCGTCGCGGCCGCCAAGGCGCTCGGCGTGGGCAAGGCGGAGGCGTTGCGCTACGTCGAGCTCGCGTTCGGCTAACCGAACTCCAGCAGCGTGAACACCGGCCGGATCGGGTCGAACAGCGACAACCGCTGCATCGTCCACATCGCCGCGTTCATCACGGCGCCGCGGCCCGGCGGCATCGGCACGTCGTGCACCGCGCGGATTCCCGGGATCTCGTCGACCAGCTTGGCGATCTGACCCGGGGTCATGCTGAACGGCATCGGCGGGACGCGGTAGCCCAGCGACGGGCGCATCAGCCCGCTGGTGGCCAGCTTCGCGAACCACATCGGCGCCAGGTCGAACATCATCCGGCCACCCGGGAACCGGGCCGCGCACTCGGCGATCAGCCCCAGCGCCTCATGCGGCTGCAGGTACATCAGCAGCCCCTCGGCGGTGATGAACACGCCGTGGGCGGTGTCGACCTCGTCCGCCCAGCTGTAGTCCAACGCCGACTGGGCCAACATCCGCACCCGGTCCGACTCCGGCAGCAGCTTGCTGCGCAGCTCCACCATCGGTGGCAGATCCACTGTCAACCAACGGAACTCGTGGCCGACATCGGTGGCGTCGATGCGATAGAAGCTGGTCTGCAGCCCCTCGGCCAGGGCGACGACGGTGGCCTTGGGATGATCGCGCAGGTAGCGGCGGGTCTCCTTGTCGAACGCCAGCGACCGGATCGCCATGTCCTGGCGGCGCGACGGGCCGAACTTCGCGTAGTCGAAGTCGATCGAGTCGGCCAGCCGGACCGCCATCGGATCGTCGATCAGGGCGTCGCGCCGGCGCGCCTCGTTGGCGCGGACCTGCAGCGTCATCAGCGCGGTCTCCGAGACTCCGGTCAGCGCGCGGCCGTCGACCTTCGCGGGTGGTGTGGAACTCACGGACCCGAGGGTACTTGCCCGTCCGGCTGCGCCGCCGCGTCAGCGCAGCAACTTCTCCAGGGTGCGCAGGTTGCGGGTGGTCGTGGTGGCCTTGTAGCGCTTCTTGCCCATCGTCTTGCCGATCGCCGAGTCCAGCGTCGCCTGGCGCGGCACCTGCCAGTACAGGACGCCGTCACCGCGCGCGATCCTCTCCTGCGGCCCCGCGTCGGCGGCCAGCGCGGCCAGCTCGTCGAGCACCTCGTCGTCGGCCACGAACGTCACGTACGAGTGGTGGCCCTCCACCTCCCGTTCGAACGGGTAGGCCTGCGAGATCGCCCGCACGGTGTCGAGGTCGTAGGCCAGCGCCCAGGCGTCGTAGCCGAACGCGTCGCGCAGCGCCTTCTGCGCCTTCTCCCGCACCGACGCGGCCCCGGCCCGGCTGTCCAGCAGCACGTTGCCGCTGGCGAGAACCGTTCGCACACCGGTGAATCCGGCGTCCTCGAACACCCCGGCCACCTCGGCCATCTTCAGGTTCACCCCGCCGACGTTGACACCGCGCAGAAACACCGCATACCGGGCCATGCCGGCGATGCTACGGCACCGCTACGACACGGTCAGGGCACCGGGATCAGACCGGGATCGAACCGGGCGCGGGCGGCCACCGAGGCCGCGGCGGCGTCGACGATCATCGCGGCGTCGGACTCCTGGCCCCGCGGGATCATGATCGCCGCGCTGTCCTCGTCCTCCCGGTGCGCCATCAGCCAGTCGTAGAGCAGCCAGTCCAGCGCGCACGCCACCGCGAACGGATCGGCCTCCGGGTTCGACGCACCCGAGATGCACGCCCGCAGGACCTCGCGGTGTTCGCGGCGGGTGGCGTCCTTGTTCACCCCGGAGCTGTCGAACAGCATCGTCGTCAGCGTCAGCGGATACCGCTGCCCGTTCTCCGCGCGCAGGATCCACCGCCCGCCGCGCCACGGCTGGGCCGGGTCGACCTGCACCATCTCGCCGTAACCGCTGACCACACCCAGTGGCGGTTCGTCGAGCTCACCGGCGAACGGCGCCGGGCCGAGCAGCCCGACCGGCTGGCGGGCCCGGATGGAGAACAGCGCGGCGGTGCCGACGATCTGGCCGGCCCGCACATCGGGAGTCACCCCGACCGCTCCGGCGGCGAGGGCGTAGTCGCTGATCAGCAGATCGATCACCCGGTGCAGCGCCACCAGGTCGTCGCGTTCGGCGGCCTCCGGAGTCCGTCCGCCGCCGAGGATCTCGCCGAACCGGCCCGCCGCGATGATCAGCGCGTCGTCGAGCGCCTCCAGATGGGTGGCCACCAGCCGGTGCGGTTCCTCGTCGCCGACGACCAGTTCCGGCAGTCGGGCCGCCACCCCGTCGGGATCCACCCAGTAGAAGCCGATCTGCCCGTCCGACTGGATGATTCGCGGTCTCATCGCTGTCCTCGCCGCCTGTCGTTGGTGACCCGGAGCTGACGCAGCGTGGTCTGCTCGAGCGTGCGCGCCTGGGCGGCGGTGAGCTGGTCGCACACCCGGTCCCAGTGCACGGCGACCAGATCGCCTTCGGCCACCGGGATCCCGAGCGCGGCGGTGTCGGTGGTCAGCTCGCCCAGAAACAGGGCGGTGCCGTCCCACTGCAGTCGCTGGCGTCGCACCCGCGCCGTGTCACCGTCGACCGACATCACTGTGCCCCAGGAGATCCGGCAGTTGTCCAGCACCATCAGCGGTTGCGCGTCGAGCTCGGGGGTGCCGCCCTTACCGAGCAGCCGCGACCACGGATACACACCGAACACGTGGAAGCAGTGGTTCGGCGCCGCCTCACCGGCCAGCTCCGGCCCCAGATGCGCCCAGTAGTGCCCGGCCTGCGGGCCGATCACCGCGAGCAGCTCCTCGGTGAACGCCTGCGCGTCCAGGCGCGCGGCGACGCCGCCGCCGAGCCAGTACGACTCGACGAGCCGGTGATCCAGCGGATCGGCGATACCGGTCATCCGTGACAGCACCTGCAGATACGGCCACGCGCCGGTGAACTGGCGGGCCGCCGTCTCGATCGATGCCCGGGTGCCCTCGAGCAGCAGTTCCGGGTTCGGCGGTCCGCAGTAGCCGAGGTGGTTCGGGGCGTAGGCGTACCGCGCGAACATCTGTGCGCCGAGGTCGAGCTCGGCTGCTGTCACGTGCGCGCCCCGCTGCCGATCAGGGTGGCGGCGTCGCGGTGCAGGCGACCGAAGTTGTAGTACGCCGCGCAGGCGCCCTCCGAGGACACCATGCAGGTGCCGATCGGCGTCTCCGGGGTACACGCGGTGCCGAACACCTTGCACTCCCACGGCTTGAGCACACCCTTGAGCACCTCACCGCACTGGCAGGCCTTCGGGTCGGCGACCCGCACCCCGGGGATCGCGAAGCGCTGTTCGGCGTCGAACTCGGCGAACTCGTCGCGGATCCGCAGCGCGCTCTGCGAGATGAAACCCAGTCCGCGCCACTCGAAGTGCGGCCGCAGCGCGAACACCTCGCTGAGCAGTTTCAGCGCCGCGGGGTTGCCCTCTTCGCGCACCACCCGTGAGTACTGGTTTTCCACCTCGCAGCGGCCGTCGCGGATCTGGCGCAGCAGCATCGCGACGGCGGCCAGGATGTCCAGCGGTTCGAAACCGGCCACCACCAACGGCTTTCCGTACACCTCCGGCACGAACCGGTACGGCCGGGTGCCGACGACGGTGGACACGTGGCCGGGGCCGAGGAACCCCGACAGCCGCAGGTCCGGGGATTCCAGGATCGCCTTGATCGGCGGCACGATCGTGACGTGGTTGCAGAACACCGAGAAGTTCTTCAGCCCGAGATCCCTGGCCCGCACCAGCGTCACGGCCGTCGAGGGTGCGGTGGTCTCGAACCCGATGCCGAAGAACACCACCTGCTTGTCCGGGTTGTCGACGGCGATCTTCAGCGCGTCCAGCGGAGAGTAGACGAACCGGACGTCGCCGCCGTTGGCCTTGGCGTCGAGCAGCGAGCCGTTGGAGCCGGGCACCCGCATCATGTCGCCGAAGCAGGTGAAGATCACGTTCTCCTGAGACGCCAGCCAGACGGCGTCGTCGACGCGACCCATCGGGATCACGCACACCGGGCAGCCCGGGCCGTGCACCAGCTCGACGTTGGCGGGCAGCAGGTGTTCGATGCCGTGCCGGTAGATGGTGTGGGTGTGCCCGCCGCACACCTCCATGAACTTGAAGTGGGTGTCCGGTCCGACCTCGGCGGCCAGGGAACCGATGGCGGCCAACAGTTTCCGGGCGGCGGCCGGGTCGCGGAACTCGTCTACGAAACGCATTGTGTCTCCTGCTAGATGATCGCCGACGAATCGAACGCCTGCAGTTCGTCGGTGTACTCGGCACCCATCTTCTGTACTGCCGCCAACGTCAGCAGCGCCTCGGTCTCGTCGATCTTGGCCATCGCGAAGCCGACGTGCACCAGCACCCAGTCGTCGGGTTCGGGCATGTCGTTCTCCAGCAGCCGCACGCTGATGACGCGGCGGACGCCGTTGACGTCGACCTTGGCCAGGCAGTTGTCCGCGTCGGTGATCTCGACGATCCGACCGGGGATTCCCAGGCACATAACGCAGTGTCCTTTCAGCAGATCCGGGGCAGCGGGTCACCGACGAGCATGTCGACGATGCGCGTCCCGCCGAACGGGGTGCGCACCACCACGGTCGAGCCGGGGTCCTCGGCGATCTCGCCGATCACCGCGGCCTCGGTGCCCAGTGGGTGGGAGCGGACGGCGGCCAGCGCGGCGTCGGTCTCCTCGGGGGCGACGACGGCCAGGAACTTGCCCTCGTTGGCGACGTACAGCGGGTCGATGCCCAACATCTCGCAGGCCCCGCCGACATCCGGGCGCACCGGCAGCTTGTCCTCGTCGAGCACGACGGCCAGCCCGGTGGCCTGCGCCAGCTCGTTGCAGACGGTGCCGACCCCGCCGCGGGTGGGGTCGCGCAGCCACCGGGTCGACGGTGCCGCGGCGTGCAGACGGTCGACCACATCGGCGACCGCGGCGGTGTCGGAACGGATGTCGGCCTCGATCGCCAGGTCGCCGCGGGCCAGCATGACCGCCATCCCGTGGTCGCCGATGGTGCCCGACAACAGCACCCGGTCACCGGGGCGCACCCTGTGCGGGGACAGGTCGCGGTCCGCGGGCACCACGCCCACGCCGGTGGTGGTGATGAACAGCCCGTCGGCGGCGCCCTTGGGCACGACTTTGGTGTCGCCCGTGACGATCTCGACACCGGCGGCCTCGGCCGCGCCCGCCATGTCGGCGACGATGTCCTTCAGATCGGCGATCGGGAAACCCTCCTCGAGCACGAACGCCGCCGTCAGCCACCTCGGCGTCGCACCCGCCATCGCCAGGTCGTTGACCGTGCCGTGCACGGCGAGGTGGCCGATCGAACCGCCGGGAAACCGCAACGGCTGCACCACGAACGAGTCGGTGGACACCACCAGCCGCTGTCCGCCGGGCAGCGGCAGCACCGCGCCGTCGCCCAGGTTCTCCAGGTGCGGGTTGCGGAACGCCTCCACGAACACCGCGTCCACCAGCGCCGCCGACGCCTTGCCGCCCGCCCCGTGTGCCAGGGTCACGACGGTGTCGCGCAGCCGGGGCCGCCGGCTGCGGAACGACTCGATGCGCTCGATGACCTCGCCCTCGCGGAACGACGGCCCGGCCGAAAGATATTCGCTGACATGCTGATTCATTGGAGCGCCTCGTGTGCTTGGACGGTGGCCCACAGCTGGTAGCCCAGCAGGGCCTGGGACTCCTGGATGCGGTGCACGCTCTGCGAGCGCACCACCAGGCAGATGTCGACGTCGGGGCTGTCGGCGAAGGCGCCGCCGTTGTAGCCGGTGAAGCCGACGGTGTACAGCCCGCGCCGGTGGGCCTCGGCGAGACCGGCCAGCAGGTCGGCGGAGTTGCCGCTCGTCGACATCGCGATCGCGATGTCGCCCGGCTGGGCGCGGGCGATGAGCTGGCGCGCGAACACCAGATCGAAGCCGACGTCGTTGCCCAGCGCGGTGAGCACCGCCTGGTCGGCGGTCAGCGACCAGGCGGGCAGGTGCCTGCCCGCCGGCGGCCTGGCGAACAACTCGACCAGGTTGGCCGCGTCGGTGGAGCTGCCGCCGTTGCCGAAGACGAACAGCCGCCCGCCCGCGGCGAACCGGCGCGCCATCTCCGCGGCGGCCTCGTCGATCAGCGGCGCCGCCTCCTTGAGGCTGGCCTCGCGCAGCGCGACGCTCTCGGCGGCCTTGGCCTGCGCGGAGGTCGCCAGATCGGCCAGCAGTGCGCCGGCATCGGACTCGTGGGCGTCGATGAACGGGTAGAGGAAGTCGGTGGGGTCGTGGGTGGTCATCGGCTGGCTCCCTCGTCGACCCTGCTGATGGCCATTCCCGCGTGCACAAGCACCAGATCCCCCTCGGCCACCTCACCGGTCATCATCGTGTCCACCGTCTCGGTGCCGCGGGCGGTGCGTACCCGCGCGGTCCCGTCGGCGACGCTGAGCACCTCGGCGAGGCGGCCCTCGTCGCTGCAGGTGATGCAGACCTCGTCGGTGCACTCCGGCTGGGCGGTCAGCAGTCCCGGATGCTCGAAGCAGACGTGGGTCAGTTCCCACAGCAGGTGGTACAGCAGCACGAAGTGGCCGGTCGCGGGCAGCCGCGGATCGGGGTCGTCGACCCACAGCACGTGGTCGGCGGCGCCGACGGCCGGCCGCGGGCCGTTGCCGATCCAGATCGTGGTGACGCCCCAGGCCGGGGCGCGGCGCATCACCGCGCCGACATCCCGATCGTCGGCGCCGGCGACCGCGATGACGACGTCGCCGGGGCGCGCCGAGACGCGCACCTGGTCCACCAGATCCGGTCCGGTCAGCGCCACCGCGGGCAGCGCCCGCTTGCCGACCACCACGGGGTGGACGAACTCGACCGCGATGTGCTGAGCGTGCGCGGTGAAGGCGGGCGCGACGCACCACATGGTGGAGCCCGCCGAGAACCGCTGGGCCAGCGTCAGACTCGCGCCGGCCAGGTCGGCGGCCAGGTCGGGGGTGAGCTGCGGCTGCGCGGGCAGCTGCGACACGGCGGTCACGGTGTCACCTGTGGGCTCACCGGTGCGGTCGCCTCCGGGTCGCCGAACACCCCGTACTCGCGCATGGTGGCCAGCGTGGTCATCGCGGTCTCCTCGTCGAGGCGGGTGAGCGCGAACCCGGCGTGCACGATGGTGTAGTCGCCGACCTGCAGATCGGGCAGGTACGCCAGGCAGGCAGTCTTGATCTGATCGCCGAAGGCGATCCTGGCGAACCGGCCGCCGGTCGGTTCGTCCCAGATCTCGAGGATCCGGCCCGGAATGCCTAGACACATGGTGTTCGTCCTCCGATCTCGCGTTGCGGGCCGGTGCCCTCCGCCAGCGCCGCGAGGGCGGCGACCGCGGCCTGACCGAGCGCCAGCCCGCCGTCGTTGGGCGGGACAGTGCGGTGAATGAGTACCTCGAAGCCGGCCTCCTCCAGCAGTTGGCGGCAGTCGCGCAGCAGCAGCACATTCTGGAACACGCCGCCGGTCAGCCCCACCACGGTGGTCGGGCCCGCGACGAGGGTGACCACCTCGGCCACCGCCACCGCCACCGCGCGGTGGAACGCCAACGCCAAATCCGCGGGTGCCGCCCCGTCGCGCAGCGCGGCGACGAGACCGGTGAACAGCGGTGCGGAATCGAGGATTCCGTCGCGGGACAGGCCCAGCCGCAGCCGTGGAGCCGACTCAGCGGAGGTTGCCAGCACCTCCAGTTCGATGGCGGCCTGGCCCTCGTAGTCGATGCTCTGACGGACCCCGAGCAGCGCGGCGACCGCGTCGAACAGCCGGCCCATGCTGCTGGTCGGCACGCAGCCGCGGCCGCTGTCGAACTGGGTGCGCAGCAGCCGCAGCCCGGCGTCGCCGGCGGCGGCGACCGGTGCCAGGACCGGATCCCAGTCGACACCGGCGTGCCACAGGTGTGACAGCGCCATCCGCCACGGGTTGCGCACCGCGGCGTCGCCACCGGCCATCGGCACCGCGCCGAGGTGACCGGCCCGGGTGAACCGGTGGGTGTCGGAGCCGAGTCGCAGAATCTCGCCGCCCCAGACGGTTTCGTCGCAGCCGTAGCCGGTGCCGTCGAAGGCGACCCCGATCACCGGTTCGCCCAGCCTGCCGTGCTCGGCCAGCAGCGACACCACATGCGCGTGGTGGTGCTGCACCAGGTCCAGCGGCCGCTCGCCCGCGGTGCGGTCGGCCCAGCTGCTGGTGACGTAGCCCGGGTGCAGGTCGGCGGCCAGGCGCGCAGGGGTGCCGCGCATTTCGGTCAGCTGCCGCACCGACCGGGTGAACGCGGTCAGCGTCGCGGGCGAGCCCATGTCGCCGATGTGGGCCGACATGTAGGCGCGCCGGCCGTCGGTGAGGCAGAACGTGTTCTTCAGCTCGCCGCCGACGGCCAGCACCCGGGGCCCGTCGCAGCCCAGATCCACCGGCAGCGGGGCGAATCCGCGCGAGCGCCGCAGCGGCAGCTCGCGGCCGTCGACCACGCGCACCACCGAGTCGTCACAGGGCACGTGGATCGGCCGGTCGTGGTCGAGGACCGCGTCGGCCAGCCCGGGCAGCCGCTGCGCGGCGTCCTCGTCGGTGTGGCAGATCGGCTCGTCGGAGCGGTTGGCGCTGGTGAGCACCAGTGCGTCGGGCACCGGCGCGTCCGCGCCGGGCACCGGTGCGAACAGCAGGTGGTGCACGGGGGAGTAGGGCAGCATCAGGCCGATCAGCGGGTTGCCCGGAGCCACCCCGGCGGCCACCGGCGCGTCGGCGCGACGGCGCAGCAGCACGATCGGGCGGGCCGGACCGCACAGCACCGCGGCCTCCTCGGCGCTGATCTCGGCGAACCGGGCGGCCGTGGCGAGGTCACGCACCATCACGGCGAACGGCTTGCCGCCCCGCGACTTTCGCCGCCGCAGCTCGGCGACCGCCGCCGCCGAACCGGGCAGACACGCCAGGTGGTAGCCGCCGATGCCCTTGATCGCGACGACCCGCCCGGCGGCCAGTGCCCGCTGCGCGGCGGCGATCGCGGCGTCCGCCCCGGTCACCCGTTCGCTGTCGGCGTCGAACCACAGGGTGGGCCCGCAGTCCGGGCAGGCGATCGGCTGGGCGTGGAAGCGGCGGTCGGCCGGGTCGGCGTACTCGGCGGCGCACCGGTCGCACATCACGAACCCGGCCATCGTGGTGGCGGGCCGGTCGTAGGGCAGCGACCGGATGATCGTGAACCGCGGACCGCAGTTGGTGCAGGTGATGAAGGGGTGGCGGTAGCGCCGGTCGGCCGGGTCGAACAGTTCGGCCAGGCAGTCGTCGCAGACCGCGATGTCCGGTGGGATCGGTGTGGGTGCCGCCTCGTCACGCTCACTGGCCACGATCCGGAAACCCGTGTCGGACACCGGTGTCAGGTCGTCGGCGGCGACGGACTCGATGCGGGCCAGCGGCGGCGCGTGGGTGCGCAGCCGGCGGTCGAACTCGGCCAGCGCGGTCGGGTCGCCCTGGACCTCGATGAACACCGCCGACGAGTCGTTGCCGACGAACCCGGACAGGCCCAGGTCGGTGGCCAGCCGGTGCACGAACGGCCGGAAGCCGACGCCCTGAACCACGCCGGTGACGGTGAGCCGGCGGCGCTGCTGCGACGCGATCGCGAACGTGGTCATGTCCGCCGCCAGATCATGACGCGGTTGTTCCCGGAGTCGGCCACCGCCAGCCGGTCGCCGTGCAGCCACAGCCCGTACGGCCAGCACATGCTGTCGGGAGTGACCGCGCTCCACCGGTTCTCGCCGTTGGACTCGAAACTCGGCTGGGCCAGCACGTGGTCGGCGGGTCGGCCGTCCGGCGCGGCACCGTCCCAGGCCGCGCCGTCCCAGACCAGCACCCGGTTGTTGGCGGTGTCGGCGACCGCGAGGCGGCCCTCGCCGGCCGGATCCATGCTCGCCGCGTACGGGAAACGGAACCGGTCACCGCGCTGCGGGCCGTAGGGCCACTCGCCCGCGGTGTCGAAATCCGGCTGGCCCAGCAGCCGTTGCGCCGGGGTGTCGCCGTCGGGCAGCGGCGACCAGCCGAGTACCCGGTGGTCGCCGGCGTCGGCGACCAGCAGCAGCCCGTCATGCCCGGTGATCGCGTGCGGCCAGCGGAAGCTGGCCGGTCCGACAGCCTCTCCGCGGTTCTCCTCACGGCTGGTGCCGTCGGGCTGGCCCAACACGATGTCGGCGGGCCGCCCCGGTTCGGGGAGCCCGCCGCGCCAGCCCAGCACCCGTCGGTTACCGGTGTCTGCGACCCAGAAGACCGATCCGATCACCGCGATGCCGAACGGCCAGTACAGGGTGGCGGGCGTACAGTCTCCGCCGGCGTTGGGCTCCACCGCGCTGAAGTCCGGTTGGCCGAGCACCAGATCCGGTGGACGGCCGTCGGTCTCGGGAACCCGGTGCCACACCAGGATGCGGTGGTGCCAGGCGTCGGCGACGATCAGCCGGCCGTCGTGCACCAGCACGCCGGTGGGCAGGTGCATCCCGTTCTCGGGGCCGCGACCGCCGGCGGCGTGTCCCTCGGTGGTGTCGTCGGGCTGGCCGAGCACCACGTCGGCGGGCTGGCTGTCCCGGTCCGGCAGTCCGTGCCAGATCATCACGCGGTGATTGCCCGAGTCGGCGACCACCAGGTGGTCGTCGTCGAAGTACACCCCGCGCGGTGAGTACATCCACGCCCGGGTGGGGCTCGCCGCCGGCAGCGCCAGCCCGCCGGGAGCCGGTGCGCCGAGCCAGGTTTCGGGGAACCAGCCGCCGCTCACATCGGCCGACGGGCCGGCGGGCCGCGGTGGTGCGAGCCCGACGCGCACGGTGCGGATCGACTCGGGGCGGACGTGGGTCGCCGGGTCGGGCGGGCTGGGGGCCGGGTTGACAGTCACTGTGCGACCCGCACCCAGATGTCGTCCCCGTCGACCCGCAGCGGCAGCTGTTCGAGTTGCGCCCCGGGTGCGCTCAGGCACTCCCCGGAGGAGGCGTCGTAGCAGAAGCCGTGCCACGGGCAGGTCAGCGTGCCGTTGTCGACGTCGAGCACCGCACCGTCGAGCGGCAGCGCTTCGTGGGCGCATTCGTTGACATAGGCGGTGAGCTGGTCGGCCACGTTGACGACCAGCACACCGAGTTCCCGCCCGGACGTCGGCGCGGTCACCGAGAACGTGACCAGCCCGCCGTCGGGCACGTCGGCGGCACGTCCGGCGCGCACCCAGCCGTCACCGTCGCGCCGACGGTGGGCGAACAGCGACTCCGGCGCGATCACCGTGGGCTCCGGCTCGGTGGGCAGCACCTCGACGGCGGTGACCGCTGAAACGTTGTCCACCAACGCCGTTTCCACCAGGGTGCGCAGGGTCACCGACGACATCGAACACCCGTTGCAGGCCCCGTGCAACCGGACGAAGGCGGTGCCGTCCTCGATCCGCACCAGCGTGACGTCGCCGCCGTGGTCGTGCAGCTGCGGCCGCACCTCCTGCAGCGCCCGGTTCGCCTCGGTCACCGGATCGGGGCGGATGATGCCGTGCAGCGACAGCAGCAGCCGTACCGTCGGATCATCGACGAGCTCGAAAAGCACCGCGCGGGCGGCGTCGTCGGCGCGCATCCGGCGCACGATCGTGACCAGCGCCTCGCGGTGGATCGCCTCGATCGAGTTCTTGAGCTCCTCGGCGACCTTGCGCGCTTCGGGATCGAGTTGCGCCAGCGCCGCCACGGCTTTGTCGACGCGCTGGGCGAGTTCTTCGAACGACGGGCTGGTGACGGCCTCAGACACTGCTGTCGACATCGCTGCCTCCTGCGTCGTCGGTACTGGAAAGCACGCGTTGGCGGGCGATCTCGTCGAGCACACCGCGCACGGCGCGTACCGAGTCGTTGTCACCGAGTTCCTCGAACAGGAACCGCGCCTCATACAGCTTGGCCTTGGCCTCCTCGAACATGCCGAGGTGGGCCAGCACGTTGCCCTGGTTGGCCAGCACCCGGGCCCGGCCCAGCGGATCGGCGCCGCGGTCGCGGGTCTGCAGCACGGCCTCGTAGATCTCGACGGCCTCGACGAGGTTCTCCCGTTGGTGCCGCGACGGGGTGTACACCAGCGAGTTGGCCAGGTTCAGTTGCACGCTCGCCCACTCCTGCGGGTGGGTCTCGCGGGTGTAGACGGTCAGCGCCGACCGCAGCGACTGCGCCGCCACCCCCAGCCGCAGCTGACTGGAGGCCTCCACCATCGGCATGGTCAGGTAGGCGGTGGCGAGCCCGGCGTGCGCGGCCGCCCACACCTCGGGGGCGTCCTCCCGCTTGATCAGCTGGAGCGCCGAATGGTACTGGGGCACCGCCATATTCAGTAGGTGGGGTTCGCCGTCGGCCTGCTCGTGCAGCACACCGGCCAGACACAGGTGCACTTCGGCGCGACTGACCCGCAGCCCGTCGGCGCCGTCGAGCGCGGCCAGCGCGTTCTGCAGCCGAACCCCCGCATCCGCAGCGCCGGTGGTGCGGCTGATCTCCGCCGCCCCGGCCAGAAGCGTGCCTGCCATCGGTTTGGACACCGGGGCCGCGGCGGCGGCCGCGCGGTCCAGCAGCGCGATGGCGGTGTCGGGGTCGCCGTCCGCCAGCGCCGCACTGGCCTGCGCCGACAGCACCACAGCGGCGAGTTCACCCTGCAGCCCGTCAGCGGCGGGCACGATGTCGGAGCGGCCCAGCGTGAACCGCACCACGTCCACCAGAACAGCGAAATCACCTAGCTCGGCACGTAATTCGTCGGAGTTGACGCTGTCCGGGTCGAGCACGAAACGGTTGTAGCGGCTCACCGGGTCGGTGGCACCGGCCAGCGCCTCGAGCGCCCCCTCCCGGTCACCGGCCAGCGCGAGCTCGTGCGCGCGCAGCCCGGCGGGCCAGGTGTCGGGCAGCTGCCCGGCCAGCATCGCGGTGCGCACGTGATCGGTCTCGGGGCCGCCGGGGATGAGCAGGTAGCCGAGCGGCAGCCCGAAGATGCCCAGCGGTTGCGGGCGCGGCGCGGTCACAACCGCCGGCTCGGCGAGCGAGGTGGAGATCCCCAGGGTGTCAGCCATTCAGCGGTCCTTTGATGTCTCGTTCGGCGGCCCGTTTGATCAACTTCGCCGCGATCTCGGCCAGGTTCTTGGTGCGGTAGGTCTCGATGCGCTTGCGCACGATACCGTCGGCGAACACCACGATGATGTCGACGGCCCACTGGCCGCGAACCTCCACCACCACGGTGTCGACGCTGAGCGCGTCGTCGGTGCTGATCTCGGGTTCGTCGGCCACGATCGTCACTTCTGCTCCAACGGAATTCGCAACGCGCCGTGCTCGGAGTCCCACGTCGCGGGGTGTCGTCCGGCGGGGATGTCGTCGGCGAGCACCTCACGCACCAGAACCGCCCGGTCACCGGCCGGGTTGCGTTGTTTGAGCAGCAGGCCGCCGCTGCGCGGCCCGCGCAACGGCAGCAGCCACAGCTCCCCGTCGCGCAGGCTCGCGACCGCCACGTCGGCGGGGAACCGGGACGCGGCCAGCGCTGCGGACAACCGCAGGTACCCGTCGTCGGTGAACTCGACGGTCAGCGCGTCGGGGTCGGTGGGCGGCTCGGGCCGCAGCGGGGCGACGAAGTCCCGCTCGATCACGTCGATCACCTTCTCCATCGCCTCGGCGACCGCGGGCGACAGGTCCGCCCCCAGCGTCATGTCGGCGGCCTCGATGAGGAAAACCGTGATGTCGTCCGGACATTCGTCGGCCAGCGCCCAGCGCGCGAACGCGATTGCGTGGTCCCAGCGGAACGAATGCGAGTGCAGGCCCTGCAGCGGCGGCAGCTCGGCGAGCTCCGCGCCGGGCACCCGATAGATGGTGCCCGGCGCGGCTCCGGTCGCAGAGGCGTCGACGATCACGACCCGCTCGGCGCCGCGCATCTTGAACGCGACGTCCATTCCGGCGGTCCCGCCGTCGGCGAGGCGAACGGGATCGGGCATCCCCCGGTCCCACAGGTGGCGCACCAGGATCGGCCCGACACCGTCATCACCGCGCAGCAGGTTGCCGCAACCGACGATCAGCAGCCCACAGCCCGGCGGCTCCAGAAGCGGGTCCGGGGCGTGTGCCGTGTCGTTGGATGTGGTCGACGTCGGAATCACACCATTTCGTTGATCACGAACTTCGACATCTCCCGACCGGTCTTGCCGTCGTAGGCGTGCACCGTGCACACCAGGCAGGAGTCGAAGCTACGGGCGACGTGGCCCAGCTCCACCGGATCCTCGGGGTCCACGATCGGTGAGCCGACCAGTGCCCTCTCGATCGGTCCGAGCACGTCGGCGCCGTCGCGCGGCCCGATGTTCCACGCGGTCGGGGTGATGACCTGGTAGTTCTTGATCTTGTTGTCCTCGATGACAATCCAGTCCGAGAGCGCGCCGCGGGCCGCCTCGGTGGAGCCGAAGCCCCGGCCCTCGGCGTACTCGGTGGGCTTGGTGTAGAAGCTCTCCTTCAGATCCAGCCGGCTGAGCCAGTCCATCACCCACTTGTAGTACTTCGGCCCCTCGTGCACGCGGGCCAGCTGGCGCACCAGCACGCTCGGGCCGATCTTGTTGTAGATGTCGACGAACAGTGGGTCGTAGTCCTGGTGGGCCGCCGCGTTCGGGCCACCCGCGGCCATCCGGCGGGCCAGCGGACCGGCCTCCAGCGGGACGTGACCCAGACCGGGAACGTCGTAGCGCGGCGACTTGGCCCAGCTGTACTTGCCCTGCTTCTTGCCCTCCTCCGGGTCGATCGGGATGGTCTCCCCGTCGAACGGGTGCAGGGCGCCGGTGCCCTTGTAGAAGGAGTGCGTGACGTCCTCACGGACGCGGGACTGGTCGAACTCGAACCACTTGCCGTCGGCGTAGATCCCGCCGCGGCCGATCAGCGCGGCGTTGCGGTCCTCGATGGTCGGGTTCTCGTACAGCGACGGCTCGAAGTAGGTGCCGGTGGAGATGTAGTTGCCGACGCCCTGGCCGTACTTGTCCAGACCGATGTCGAGGGCGTAGCGGATGAAGAACCCGCAGTCGCTGTTGTGCTGGGCCTCGTTCTCGTCGACCCAGGCCAGCACGTCCTCCCAGGTCTTGTTCTCCAGCCAGCGGTCGATCGAGCAACCCAGCCACTGCTTTTCGAGCCACTCGTCCTTCCAGTGCTCCAGGATCGCGATCGAGCGGGTGACGTCCGACAGCGTCGGGGCGCTCATCACGCCGCCCGGCACCATGAAGCTGGAGTGCGGCCACTGCCCGCCGAAGATCGCGTACACCTCGACGGGCTTGTTCGACAGCACCACACCCCTCTGGTAGCTGGTGCCGACGTAGGGCGCGAACCGGCGCACCGCCTCGTCGTACAGCTTCGACTTCGCGTAGTTCTTGTTCGTCAGGTCGATGGCGAACAGGGCGTAGAAGTACCGCGGAATCGACTGCAGCGTCTCGCAGGCCTGGCAGATGTTGCGAATCAGCGTGGCGTTCTGCGGGATATGGGTCCGCCACGCCGTGTCCAGCGCGTACGCCGACTTGTAGAGATGGCTGCCGCCGCAGATACCGCAGATGCGCGGGGTGACCACCAGGCCGGCCTGGGGGTCCTTACCCTGCAGGATGATCTCGAATCCGCGGAACATGGCGGCCTCGGTCCACGCCGAGGTGACGACGCCGTCTTCGATGGTCACCCGAACGTCGAGGTCGCCCTCGACGCGCCCGAGCGGGCTGACGAACAAGTCCATCGTGGTCATAAGAGTCCTTTCGCAGGTGGGCTGACTGGGGGCGAAGGAAGTGGCTAAACGACGAACATGTCCTCTTTGGCCCACTGGGGCGCAGCGATTCTCGCGGCCGCCGCATGCGCCATGTAGGTGAGGTGATCGGTGCCTTCGGGAACTTCCTTGGGAATCGTCCCGCTGACCTTCTGCGTTTTGAACACCGTGCCCGGGGCGAGATCGAAGTGCGGGAACTCCGGCTCGGTGCAACCGATGCAGGGCATGCCGGCGCGGGTCTTCGACGACTGGCGGTTCCACAGGATGCGGTTGCACGGCGAGTGGGTCATCGGGCCGCGGCAGCCGAACTCGTAGAACAGGCACCCGGTACGGGTGCCCTCACCGAACTCCATCGTGGACTGCTTGTACTCGAAGAACTGCACACGGGTGCAACCGGTCTGGGTGAACGTCTTGAAGAACGTCTCCGGGCGGTGCAGTTCGTCGAGGGTGATGTCGCCGGCCCGGCCGGTGGCCAGCGCGACGATGATCTGGGTGATCCAGTCCGGGTGTGCCGGGCAGCCCGGGATGTTGATCACCGGCAGCCCCATCTTGGACTTGAAGTCCGGGCCGAGGAAGCCGCCCTTCTTGCGCTTGTGGAACTGCAGACCCGTCGACTGTGAGGGGTTGGGTTCGGTGGCCGGGATGCCGCCCCAACAGGCGCAGTCGCCGATCGCGACCACGATCTGGGCGGCGGCGGCCAGATCGGTGACCCAGTCCTTCATCGGCCGTTCCGCGAACATGTCCATCCGGCCGGTGCCGTTGGGCGCCTCGATGACGCTGCCCTCGAACACGAAGATGTCCAGCGGGCGATCGCCACGTACGCAGTCCCAGAACACCTTCTGGGCGTTCTCGCCGAGCTCCAGGCCCAGGGACGGATGCCAGAGCACCTCCAGGCCGAAGTCGACGATCAAATCGACGACGTTGGGTTCCTCGGCGTTGAGGAAGGACATCGTGTTACCGCTACACGCGCCTCCCTGCAACCAGAGCACGGACGCCATGAAAAACACTCCTCTCAATGCCTGCCGTTGGTGGGCAGGACTTGGGCTGTTGAGTGGGTTGTCTTGGGGAAGGGTCGGTCTGACGGCCGGCCGGACTGCTCTGCGTCGGGGCGGCTACTCCTTCCTCGGGGCCTGGCCCAGGGTGTGGCCGACGGACTTGGCGATCTGGATCATGAACCCCAGACCGCGAGCCACATCAGGGTCTTTGGTGGCGCGCATCAGGGCAAAAAGGCCCTTGGGCTTGCCCCGTTCGGCGGCCGCGGCCTCGCGTCCCTCGACCAGCGCCCCGCCGAGCTCGGCGAGCGTGTCCGCGGTCCGGGGGTCGGTCAGCGGCGAGTTCAGCAGCCGCTCCAGGGCGGGCGCGGCGTTGGCCGCCGCGGCGGCCAGCCTGGTCACGGTGTCGGACAGTGCGGCCACGTCGACACCCGGCCACGACCGCTGACCATTGTTTGCCAGCGCTAACTGCTTGACCTCGTTGATCCCGTCGGAGACCGAGCCGGTGATCACATCCGCACGCCGGACGAAACCGTCGAGACCGTCGATCAGCGTCGCCAGCAGGTCGACGTGATCGAGGATTCGCTCCAGCGAGGCCGCGGTCTGCGGGTCCTCCAGGCGGCGGATCAGTTCGTCGCGGGGGGTGGCGGACTGGTCGGCTTCGGAGTCTGAGATGAGCGAAACTTGTGCGGCCACCCGTGACCTCCTCACGCGTTCTTGTGTCGGTGCTCACACACCGTAGACACGGAGGTATGGCCGGGCCTATCGCTTTCGCGCAACTGTTGTCAAAATAGCGCAGACCTATACACGCGAATGCGTGCGATCCAGGTTGGAGCCTTGAATGATCACAACGTCGTGTCCAGTAAACGAAGTCCGGCTTCGCCCGTGACGAAAACTGCCGAGGCGCCCGAGCGGCTGGCCCGGTTGGGTTTCATCGACACCCGCCGGACCGGCAACCCGGTGCGGAGCAAGATCCGCTCGCGCGGCGTGCCGCCGGCACTGGCCGACCGGGAGATCTTCTACACCGAGGATGTGCGCGAGGCGGCCCGGTTGATCGGCCAGGCGCTGGCCCCGGCCCGGCTGGCCGTCAGCGACAACGATGTGGGGTTTGCCGCGACCATGAACGGGGTGCGGCTGCGCACGGTCAGCATGCTCTATCTGGACCTGCACGTCGCGGCCTCGCTGGAGTTCCCCGCGATGGGCAACTTCTACGCCGTCTTCATGCCGATGAACGGCCGGGTGCTGTGCCGGCACCACGACCCGGACGTCGAGGACCGTGAGTTCGAGGCCAACACCATCCGCGCGCTGGTCACCAGCCCCGGCAGCGCGCTGACCATGCGGCTCGACGACGACACCCCGCTGCTGCTGTTCCGCATCGAGGAACAGGCGATGCTGGAGTACCTGGTGCGGATGCGGGGCCGCAAGCTCACCAAACCGCTGACCTTCAGCCCGGAGTTCGACCTGACCACCGACGTGGCGGTGCGCTGGCACGCCGCGGTGCAGCTGGTGCACACCGAGGTGTTCCACAAAGGCTCGCTGCTGCAAGGCGGTTACGGCATCAGCGGGCTGGAGGACCTGCTGATGAACAGCCTGCTGCTGACCCAGCCGTCGACCTACCACGATGAATTCATCCGGCCCAGTGAGAAACCCGTGCGCCCGGTGGTGCAGGCCGCGATGGACTACATCGACCGCAACCTGGGCGAGGCGATCACCATGGAGTCGATCGCGCGCAACGTGCACATGAGCGTGCGGTCCATCCAGCAGGCGTTCCGCGAGGAGCTCGGGGTCTCGCCGATGACCTATGTGCGCGACCGCCGCCTCGAGCGGGTGCACCAGGAGCTGTCCGACGCGCTGCCCAGCGACGGGGTGACGGTCACCGACGTGGCGCACCGGTGGGGGTTCCACCACCTGGGCAGCTTCGCGTCGGAGTATCGCAAGCGCTGGGGCACAACGCCGTCGGAGACGCTGCGCAGTTGAGCCATGTAGTCTCGGCGGAGTCGAGGAGGACCACCGTGCACGAGCTTTCGATCTGCAACTCGATGGTCGGCATCGTGCGCAAGCATGCCGCCGGCCGTCCGGTCCGGGCCGTGCACGTCCGGGTCGGCGCGATGCGCCAGATCGTCCCCGACACCCTGAGCTACTGCTGGACGCTGGTCACCGAAAGCTCCGAACTCGCCGACACGCAGCTGCACATCGAGAAGATCCCGGCCAAGATCCGGTGCCGCGGATGCGGTCGCGAACAGGTGCTCGACGCGCCCGTGCTGGCCTGCCCGGACTGCGTAGGCCAACCCGTCGACCTGGTTGAGGGCGACGAATTCCTCATCACGACACTGGATTTGGCGGAGGTTTAGCTATGGGCAGGTTCCATCGGCACGACGATCACGACCATCCGCACGATCATGATCACGATCACCCGCACGATCATGATCACGGGGACCACTCCGGCTACGCGACCGGCACCGAACGTGTCGTCGTCCTCGAGCGCATCTTCGAGGAGAACGACCACACCGCCGCCGCCAACCGCCGCGACTTCGACGACGCCGGCGTCACCGCCGTCAACCTGATGTCCTCGCCGGGGGCGGGTAAGACGACCGTGCTCGCCGAGACGCTGCGCCGCCTGCAGGACCGGCTGCGCATCGGCGTCATCGAGGGTGACATCGAGACCAGCATCGATGCCGACCGGCTCAGCGGTTTCGGCGCGGTGATCTCATTGATCAACACCGCCAACGGATTTGGCGGCGAATGCCACCTCGACGCGCCGATGGTGCGGGCCGCGCTGCCGCGGCTGCCGCTGTCCGAACTCGACCTGGTCATCATCGAGAACGTCGGCAACCTGGTCTGCCCGGCCGAGTTCGACGTCGGTGCGCACGCCTCGGCGATGGTGTACTCGGTGACCGAGGGTGAGGAGAAGCCGCTGAAGTACCCGGTGATGTTCCGGTCGGCGCAGCTGGTCCTGGTCAACAAGGTCGACCTGATCCCGCACCTGGACTACGACCTGGAGCTGTTCTACCGCAACCTGCGCAGCGTCAACCCCGACGCCGTCACGATCGAGACCAGCGCCCGCACCGGGGCGGGTATCGACGAATGGTGCGATTGGCTCTGCACACTGCCCTCGAAAACGTAGGCTGCCCCTATGGGGCGCGCGGTGTTCGACGACAAGCTGCTGGCGCTGATCGGCGGCAACACGCTGGGGGTGCTGGCCACGATCAAACGCGACGGCAGACCTCAGCTGTCCAACGTCGCCTACCACTTCGAGCCGCGCGACCTGACGATCCAGGTGTCGATCACCGAGCCGCGGGCCAAGACGCGCAACCTGCGCCGCGACCCGCGCGCCTCGATTCACGTCAGCTCCGACGACGGGTGGTCCTACGCCGTCGCCGAGGGCAACGCGGTGCTGACCCCGCCGGCGGCCGCGCCTGACGATGACACCGTTGAGGGCCTGATCGCCTTGTACCGCAACATCGCTGGCGAACATCCCGACTGGGACGACTTCCGGCGCGCCATGGTCGACGAGCGCCGGGTGCTGATGACGTTGCCCATCTCCCACGTCTACGGCCTGCCGCCCGGCAAGAGGTAGCGGGTCGCCGAGCGCTGCGCCAGCGCCCGCGCGCCCACCAGCGCGACGAGCATCACCGCCACGCAGAACAGACCCTGGTCCTTCAGGCCCCAGCCGACCGACGCCAGCGTCGCCGCCCCGGCCACGCACAGCAGCAGGCCGACGGTTGCGCTGCGCACACCGGGAGCGGTCACCGACCCGCCGTCCCATCCGGGCAACGGACGGTTCTCCAGCGGCCGCAGCACGACGAACGCCACCGCCACCAGCACCGCCATGATCAGCACCTGTAGCACCGACAGGGCGACGAACCCGGGTGCGGACGGATCGAACCGCGGATGGCCGAGGGTGTCGAACACCAGATGCATCGCCAGCAGCGGCGGGATGTGCCAGAGATACAGCGTCATCGCGCCGGTGTTGCCGATCGCCACCAGCCACCACACCCGGGGCCGGCGGGCCCAGCGCGCGATCACCGGTGCCAGCACGATCACCAACGCGCACAACATGATCGCGTGACCGGCCAGCAGCAGCGACGGCGGCGTCATGTTCTTGAGCCGCTGGGTCTCGATGCCGACCAGGCTCACCTCGTACGGGCCGAACCGCACCAGGGCGAGGTTGACCGCCAGCATCCCCGCGGCCAGCATCCCCGCCGCCCGGCGTGACAGCAGCGCACGCCGGTAGGCCACCGCGAGCATGCCGGGCAGCAGCCACACCGCCATGTTCAGGTAGCCCAGCGCGGCGGCGCCGTCGACGTTGAGCCGCACCGCATCCACGACGGCGATCGCGGCGTAACCGGCCACCAGCGCCGTCGCGAGCCGGCCGGGGGTGGTGATGCGGGCCAGCAGCGGCACCGCGGCAAGCACCAGCACGTAGGCGCCGAGGAACCACAACAACTGGGTGGAGATCCCGGCGTTCGGCCGGTACACGTGCAGCGGCAGCACGAACCGCAGCGCGGTCAGCGCGACCGCCCAGAACGCCAGGTAGTAGAACACCGGCCGGTACAGCCGGGTGCAGCGGCGCAGCAGCCAGTTGCCCCAGCTCTCACCGGGCCGCCACGACTCCACCGATGCGGCCACCCCGGCGAAGAAGAACAGCGGCATGATCTGGAAGACCCAGGTCAGCGCCTGCAGCACCGGCGACGCGGTGAGCAGGTTGCTCCAGATGAACACGCCGTCGCGAATCTCGCTGGTGGCCATGACGGTGTGACCGGCCACCACGCCGAGCAGGGAGACGATGCGGATGACATCGATGGCCCGGTCACGCGTGGCGGGGGTCGCGGCCTCGACCTCGGCCGGAGTGGGAAAGAGCGCCATGCATCGAGTCTCACCCGGGGCCGGCGGGGCGGGTCCTAGGTAAAACCACTCAATCCGCGGCACCGCCGCGGGTCTCGCGCACCAGGATCGCCGCCAGGCAGGCCATCGCCAGCACCCCCACCGCGACCGCGAAACTCACGCCCGCCGTGCGCAGCCCCCACGCCTCGGCCGCCAGCCCGACGCCGATGACCGGCAGCGAGATCGCCACGTAGCCGATGACGAAGTAGGTGGAGCTGACCTCGGCGCGACGGTCGGCGGGAGTCCGTTCGGAGATGGCGGCCAGCCCGCGGCTGAAACTGACGCCCTGCCCGGCACCGGATACCACGGCCGCGCCGATCAGTCCGACCAGCGACGAAAAGTACAGTGCCGCAGCCAGAACCGCCATTCCGGCGACCAGGGCGCCGCAGCCGATCGCCACCGCGCGGTTCGGATCCATCCGGCTGCCCAGAATCTGCGCGACGGCCGACGCGGCGAAGATCGAACCCGCGATCGCCCCGGCAACCGCGTGGTTCTCCACACCGACGACGTCGTCGACGAACGACGGCGCCACCGCGGCGAACAACCCCGTCACCGCGAACCCGGCGAACCCCGCGATGCCGGCCAGGACGAACACCGCCCGCACCGGCGCCGGCACCGACAACCGCTGCAGCCGGATCCTGCCCACCCGCGGCGACGTCTCGGGCACCAGCCACACCGCCGCGGCGGCCAGCGCGGCGAGCACCAGGTGCACGACGAAGCTCAGACGCAGCGGTTGCGGCGCGTACTGCACGAGCAGACCGGCCAGCACCGGGCCGGTGCCCAGCCCGCCGATGTTGGCGACGGTGGCCACCCCGGCGGCCCGGTCGCGCCAGCTCGGCGGGGCCGCCTCGATCACCGCGGCCGTCGCCGTGCCGGTGAAGACGCCGGCCGAGAGCCCGGAGAAGAACCGGCCGACCAGCAGCAGCGCCACCGAGTCGGCCGCCAGGAACACCGCACCGCTGACCAGCGCCGCCGCCACCCCGCCCAGCAGCAGCGGGCGCCTGCCGATCGCGTCGGACCAGCGGCCGAACACCAGCAGCGCAGACAGCACGCCGCCGGCGTACGTCGCGTAGATGACGGTGGTGGTGAAGACCGCGAACTGCATGCGCTCGCCGTACAGCGCGTACATCGGGGTCGGCATCGTGGTCCCGACCATGATCGCGGCGAACGCGTACGCCAGCAGCGGGAAGGCGAGACGGCGGGCCCTCACACGAGAACCCGCCGAGGCGGTATCAAGCACGCTTGTTGATAACCACCTCGGCGGGTGCACTAATCCCTCTGATGGGCTCGGGTCAGTGGGCGACCGCCTTCTCCGCGCCCACACCGGTCAGCGACCGCACCTCGAACTCGGCGTTGATGTCGGGATCGCCGCGGTCCGGCGACGTCAGCGTGCCGACGATGCCGAGGACGAACGCCAGCGGGATCGACACGATGCCCGGGTTGGCCAGCGGGAACCAGGCGAAGTCGGCGTTCGGCAGCATCGAGGTCGCGGTGCCCGACACCGCGGGCGAGAACACGATCAGCACAATCGTCGAGATCAACCCGCCGTACATGCTCCACAGCGCGCCGCGGGTGTTGAACCGCGGCCAGTACAGCGAGTAGATGATCGTCGGTAGGTTCGCCGCGGCGGCCACCGCGAACGCCAGAGCAACCAGGAACGCGATGTTCTGCCCGTTGGCCAGGATGCCCAGGCCGATGGACAGCACGCCCAGCACCACCACCGTGATCCGGGAGACCCGCACCTGCTGGCTCTCGGTCACCTGGTCCTTCTTGAGCACGCTGGCGTAGATGTCGTGGGCGAACGACGTGGCCGCCGTGATGGTGAGGCCGGCCACCACCGCCAGGATCGTCGCGAACGCGACCGCGGAGATGATCGCCAGCAGCACCGTGCCGCCGAGCTGGAAGGCCAGCAGCGGGGCCGCGGCGTTCTGCCCACCCGGGGCGGCCAGGATCGCGTCGGCGCCGACGAGCGCGGCCGCACCGTAGCCCAGCACCAGCGTGAACAGGTAGAAGGCGCCGATCAGCGCGATCGCCCAGACCACCGAGCGGCGCGCCTCCTTGGCGGTCGGCACGGTGTAGAAGCGCATCAGCACGTGCGGCAGGCCCGCGGTGCCCAGCACCAGCGCCAGCGCCAGCGAGATGAAGTTGACCTGCGACGTCAGCGACCCGCCGTACTGCGCACCCGGCGCCAGCACGTCGCGGGCGGCTACCGCCTCGCTGGCCGAACCGCTGATCGCGCTCTGCGCGACACCGAGGATCTCGGAGAAGTTGGCGCCGAACTTGCCGAGCACCCACACCGTCATCATCGCGGCGCCGCCGATCAGCAGCACGGCCTTGACGATCTGCACCCAGGTGGTGCCCTTCATGCCGCCGATCAGCACGTAGACGATCATCAGCACACCGACGACCGCGATCACCAGGGCCTGACCGACCTCGCTGGTGACGTTGAGCAGCAGCGCCACCAGGCCACCCGCGCCGGCCATCTGGGCCAGCAGGTAGAACAGGCACACCGCGAGCGTGGTGGTCGCGGCGGCCAACCGGACCGGGCGCTGCCGCAGCCGGAAGCTCAGCACGTCGGCCATCGTGAACTTGCCCGCGTTACGCAGCAGTTCGGCGACCAGCAGCAGGGCGACCAGCCATGCGACGAGGAAGCCGATCGAGTAGAGGAAGCCGTCGTAGCCGTACACCGCGATGGCCCCGGCGATGCCGAGGAAGCTGGCCGCCGACAGGTAGTCGCCGGCGATCGCGATGCCGTTCTGCGGACCGGTGAACGCGCGGCCTGCCGTGAAGAACTCGGCGGCCGTGGCGTTCTTCTTGCTCGCCCGGATCACGATGTAGAGCGTGACCGCGACGAACACCCCGAAGATCGCGATGTTGGTGACCGGGTTGCCGACCGTGGTGGCCTCCTGCGCGAACAGTGTCGTGGTCATGCCGCACCGCCCTCGAGCTCGTTGCGGATCGCCTCGGCGCGCGGGTCGAGCTCACGGTTGGCGAACCGGACGTAGATGCCGGTGATGATGAACGTCGAGACGAACTGGCCGATGCCGATCAGCAGTCCGACGTTGATGTTTCCCCACACCTGGATGGCCATGAAGTCGTGGGCGAAGGCGCCCAGCACGACGTAGAGGGTGTACCAGACCAAAAACAGCGCGCTCATCGGAAAGACGAAGCGGCGCAGCCGACGACGCAGATCTTGAAACTCGGGGCTGGCCTGCACCCGGCGGAACTCCTCGCCGCTGACCGGAGTGCTCCGGGGCGGCACATCTAGTTGGGGCATGTCGACTCCTTGCTGTGGGCTACTCAACTGCTGAAGTTAGAAGAGATGTGGGTCACATACCCAGGGCGCCGGGGCGTCAGGCGGTGAAGCCGGGCAGCGCTGCGCCGAGCGGTCGATCACCCACGATGAACGGCGGCCCACCCCGCCTCCGCGAGCAGACACAAACTCGCATGGACGACCCGCGAAATGTGCGATTCCGCGTCTGCTCGCGGAGGGGGATTAGTGGGGGAGGCGCTCGACGCCCATGCCGAGCCGCTCGGGCACGTGCATGCGCGCGAAGATCTGCGCGACGCCCGCGGGTGCGGACCGGCGGGTGGCCAGGCTGGCGAGGATCATCGTGGCGAACGCGACCGGCACCGTGACCGCGGCGGGGTAGCCGATCATCACCGCCGGCCAGCCGCCGAGTGAGTTCTCGTCGATCACGCCGGTGACCGCCAGAGTCACCGCGGTCCCCGACGCCAGCCCGCCGACCGCCAGCCCGCAGCCGGCGCCGATCACCGTCAGCCCGCGCCACCAGATGCCGAGCACCAGCAGCGGGCACAGCGTGGACGCCGCGACCGCGAACGCCAGCCCCACGCTGCGGGACAGCTCGACGCTGCCCGTCGTGGCCAGCGACAGCGGGATCGGGATCAGCCCGCCGACCACCGCGGCGATCCGGAAGTCGCGGACCCGGCCGCGCAGCACGTCGGTGGACAGCGCGCCGGCGATGCTGACCAGCAGACCCGACGAGGTCGCCAGGAACGCGGCGATCGCCCCGGCGGCCACCAGCGCGCCGAGCAGCTGGCCGACCGCGCCGCCGATCGCCGAGCTCGGCGCCAGCAGTACGGCGGCGTCGGCGTTTCCGGTGATCAACAGCTGCGGCACGTACAGCCGGGCGAACGCGCCCAGCAGCGTCGGGAACAGATAGAACAGCGACAGCAGCATGATCACTGCCAGCGCCGTGCGGCGCGCCGCGCGCCCGTCGGGGTTGGTGTAGAAGCGCACCAGCACGTGCGGCAGACCCATGGTGCCCAGGAACGTCGCGACGATGATCGACAGCACCTGATACGCCGGGTGCGGACCGCCCAGCCCGCCGCCGGAGGCGATCCAGTCCGTGCCAGCGCTGGGGGCGCCGGCGACCACCGGGGTGGCCGACCCCGCCGCCAGATGCAGCGTTGAGCCCGCGCCGATCGTGTGTTCGCCCGCCGCGGAGAGCGGATGGCGCTCAACGGTTCTGCCGTCCAGGGTGCCGGTGACCGTGATCCCGCGCGGCTGCGGCACCTGCACCACCACGTCGGTCTCGACGGCCACGGTGGTGGGCTCGGTGACGGTCGGCGGCAGCGGTCCGCCCAGACTGCCGCCGCTGCCGGTGAAGAACAGCATCAGCAGCGCCAGCGCCGGGATCGTCACCGCGGTCAGCTTCAGCCAGTACTGGAACGCCTGCACGAACGTGATCGAGCGCATCCCACCCGCCACCACGTTGGCCATGACGATGCCGCCGACCACCAGCGGGCCCAGCCAGACCGGCACGCCCAGTAGGGTTTTCAGGGCCAGCCCGGCACCCTGGTACTGGGGTACCAGATAGAACACGCAAATGAAGACCACGACGACCATCGCGACCTTGCGCAGCCGCGCGGAGCCGAGCCGGAACTCGGCGAAGTCGGGCACGGTGTAGGCGCCGGACCGGCGCAGCGGTGCGGCGACGAACAGCAGCAGTCCCAGATAGCCGGCGGTGAACCCGACCGGGTACCACAGCGCGTCGGCGCCGTATTTGGCGATCAGCCCGGCGACCCCGAGAAACGATGCGGCCGAGAGGTATTCACCGGAGATCGCCGCGGCGTTCCAACGCGGACCGACGGTGCGGGAGGCCACCAGGAAGTCGGAGGTGGTCCGCGACAGGCGCACCCCGTAGAAGCCGATCACGACGGTGGCCACCGCGGCCGCGAGCAGCGCGACTGCCGTCAACGGGGATCCGGTCATGGCTCGCTGTCGACGACGCCGACGAAGTCGCGCTCACCCTGCTCGGCCAGCCGCACGTACACCCGGCCGACCCCGTACAGCAGTGGGTACATCAGCACCCCCAGCAGCAACCAGTTCAGCCGCACCCCGAACACGGTGAGCGCGAACAGGTTCGGGAAGACCGCGTCGAGCACCGGGATGGCGGCCACGACGGCGATCACCACCGCGGTCAGCCGCAGCGCCAGGCCGAGCTGGGCGCGGACCAGACCCCGCACCAGCGCGTCGCCGACCTGGG